>Ga0335072_10000420_pt1 | contig 85221 bp, 85 predicted proteins | sample Lox_Sample_21_FD_206725 | JGI IMG/M metagenome (GOLD analysis project Ga0335072, IMG submission 206725) | Soil microbial communities from Loxahatchee National Wildlife Refuge, Florida, United States - Lox_Sample_2.1 | ecosystem: Environmental > Terrestrial > Soil > Wetlands | place: USA... | reverse complement strand
TTGGGCAGTCAATCTTTTGTGCAAACTATACAGGGGAATCCAACCGTTAGGTGCGGTTGCAGCAGCCACAGCGAAAGCTGCATCCGTTCGCTGGGAAGCCTCGAAATGCCTTCGCCTGTCAGCACGAGATTTGTTGGTCTTCAAATACCAATACACTACCGTCACCAATGTGAGCGGCAAACAGATGGCGATATAGATCCAAAAGTCGTTCGCAATGCGGATGTGGGAGGTATCCTGATTGAAGACGAACAGATTCATTCCGAAAAGAGTCTATGAGAAATCAGTCTGACGAAAATCCTTACGTGGTGCGAACAGTTCTTACAGCCACGAATGACGCCGGAAGGTATATTAGCGTGACCACGGTGACAACCTTGACTGTTTCGTTGTCATCGACACTCTCGTGCTGAAGACTCAGTAGATGGCTATTTGTCTTTGCGAGCTCTAGCTGATTTTTCAGGTTGAGCGTATCCGCGAGCTTTTTCCAATGTCAACGTGGTTCAGCTCACCTTCGGTGATTTCAAACTCACAAGATTCAAGACGCCATGTATTCGTTTCTGCAAACCATTTGCGCTAGCCATCAGCGCTTCGACGGAGCTCTTTCTAGCGCGGAAGAAATTGGTCTGCACAAGACCGTGCTCATTCTGGGAGGTCGTGGTCTCTGCAGCGAACTTCGCGGACACTTGCTCAAGCGCATCAAGCAGGCCGAGCTTGGCTCGTAACATGGACGACAGGGGCATGACTCGGTCTTCGAGATCTCGCCAGTACTGCAAGCGCTCAAAGCTTATGTCGAGAGAGTTATTAGCGCCAATGTCGGCGGCAAACAATCGCTCGGACTTTCAGCTATCAGTATGTGTTGGTAATAGTTGACAGTCGTTCCGGGCCTTACCTTTGCAAAGTCTTCTCCCTTATCCTGCAGGAACCAACGCCAGTTGTCGAAATAGCTTATGAAGAGCAGTGCGTGTATTCGGGTTGGTTGCGCTATGACTGCTTCGGCAGAACCAGACTCTGTGACCAGATTCTCAAGCCGGGTTTGGAAGATAGTGTTCTGTCCTGGGTGGAGCACAATCCAGACATTTGACTTTGTCTGCATTGAAAATCCATGGTATATACCGGTCTGTCGAAGCTTCCACTTCTCCTGTTTCTTCTCGTAGTATCGGTAGAGGTATGCAAGTGCTGAACTACAATGTTAGGACGAATGCTCTCAGGTAGACTTGCATGGAGACTGACAGAATGACCCATCACTGTACTCATTTAGTATGGAATTGCCAAATCCCTCCTCTGATTCCCGCGGAGGCTCTCCAGCAGCAAGTAGGACAGAGAGGAAGCTAGGTGAAACATTATGTGCTTTGAGGAGCTCTTTCATGGCTGATTCCGTAATCTGAAGCTCTGAATACGAGTCTTCCTGCGCAATTGTTCTTTTTCTCTTGTCAGCTGCAAAGACTCATCGGGACGGCAGCGTCTACCCACATGATGCGTGCATTTGGGTGCGGACTTTGTTGACAGTGAGCCAGAAGTAGATCTGGGTCTGAAAAGGAGTGTTTCTTGAGAGAGGAAGGATCTCCTGCAAGGGAGTCAATCCCCGAACACACCATACCAATTGCAACATTACCTTCAGTGTCTATTATCGTAACATTGGTGTCCTTTTTAGCCTTGCTAAAGCAGTGTCGCAAAGGCACAGCATAACCCCCCAGCTGCTCAGCGGACGCGGTGCCACCTGCGCACAATGGATCTTGTAGCCACATTGATCAGCGCTCCTTTGCGATATCTTGAACTGGTAGACCTGGATCTTTTGAAATGACACGGAATTTGGCAAGCAGAAGCACCAGAGTGAGAAAGTATCCCCGAGAGAGTGAGGAACTATTTGAGACAGGGAAACGATATACCACTCCGGGCCATGGTCCTTGGGGAGGCTCCGGTTCGGCTTTTCAAGCTTGAGCAGAAGCATTTTCACTTCGTCTGAGGCAGTGCCGCGGCTGGAGTTGCAAGGCTGGAGGCTGCAAGCCACTCACAGGCTTGCAGGCATTGGGGACGACCCCGCTTCGCCTGGACCTTGAGAGGCAATGCACCCTGCTTCATACCAGTGATCAACCTCCAGGATCGAGGCCACGTCGTATTCGAAACATCACATTTCATTGTCAAAGGTATCTGCGAGGTAACGCTACCCGAGGTCGGAAGTGCGCCTCGCACGGGCCAACCCCTTAGAAGTCCCCAAATCCTGGGGCATGTCCCAAGCCTGGCCATAGGGCCCCCCCTGCACGCCCAATTAGTGCCATCCACAGCGCAAGGGTGATGCCAGCGCACCCGTAAAGTCGTCAGTTGTTTGTCCATAGATCCGTTCCGCTTTGGCTTTCAGATTGTTGTGCACTCGCGTTCTTCCTCTCTTTCGCCTTTTTCCTGACTTGACTAATTGCCTCGATCTCAGTCTTGCTCGAACCCGAACAGAAAGCTGGTCTTACGCCCAGTCATCGCGATCGAATTCTTTTGGAGCTCTGAAAACCAATCTATCCTCCCTCTCCTGGACAGAGCGTCATGTCAGCATGTTCTTAGGTCTTATGATGGTCAGAAGACTTGTACAGTACCTTGACTTGAAAGTCGCCGAGCTCGTTCTCTGGCCAAGTCTCAAGTAGAACATCTTCTAGATCTTTCTTGCAGAAATAGGTGCCCATTCGCTCCTTGCTAACATTGTCCTTGAAGCCAGCCGGATTGACGGCCGGCATCTTGGCTGATTTTGAAATTGTAAGGCTGTACCGTCAAGTAAGGTTGACTGTCAATTTTACCTGGGATTGGGCGAGTCGAATGAAAAGATAGGCAAGGGATGGCAGAAGACAATCAAGGCATGTCGCAAGGCAGTTAAGAATGGTAGTGTCGCCGATAGTAATGGGGGCTGAGAACTGCCTGGCTGCCTTAGACAAGCTTTCTCCCGCCCGCTACAAAGTCCGAAAGAAGGTTTCGGGCTTGCAATCACGAGGCTGAGTTTCCTAGCGCCCCAATTTTACTGCATCAAAAGTTGGTTTGGAATTGATTGCCGTGACAATATAACCTTCCCTCACACCATAGCCTGAACCATCTGTTTAGTCCTGCGCATACAGGTATGACCAATGCTGGCTTCCTGGCGAGCTTCCGTTATCCTCTTCCCGACCTGCAAAGGTCCAACCGGCCTCTCTCAACTAGTTGTGCAACATCACCAGGAACTGCTTCGTAGAGATCTTCTGCTTTCGGCCTTTGCTACCACTAGAAGGTCCGCAACGGCTTCGTCGAAGTTGTCAGGGCTGAGTTTCGGCGGTGACTGAGTGCCCAAGTTAGCATCCACAGAGACGGTATCAAAATGTTGAACGCTCACAGCTGACTCTGGCGCCAACGGTCCGCAGTAGGTGTGCCCTGACATTTCTTCGCTCATGGTCCTTTGCACAAGCATGGTCAAGCTCTCCTCATCGGAGACTGCTAATCATCAATTGCCAGAAAATGGACACGGAGGCGGACATGAGCGCACTGGTAGTATGTTGCCCGGCGCGGACCATCCTGTCAGTCGACCACTTAACGATCCATATGCCCGCTAGACCTATCAGCACCATGACGGAGCCGAAAGCAATGTTTGTGATGAGGTCCGGCGAAAGGACCATTATGTCGTCTGGGGAGTGTTCGCGATTGATATCCTTCAGAAGGATTCAAATTGTACAGGGTTACCGATGGATGGAGACAGGACTGGCGGGCCAGCCTTGCGATAGACTTGAGGGTATGTCAAGAAATTCATCGCTAAAAAGCTGCTGGACATGGGGTTTATAACTGCCATGACACGGTATGCTGAGCAAAGGGATTAGGCGTGTAGCTTGGAAAATGCGATCATTATTAAGCCTGGGTACACTTGGGGCAGTATAGCCAGAATCGCGTTCCCAAGAATTGAATCGAATCAAATCGAATCGAATCGAATCGAATTTAGCGCCGATTCTAAAATCGGGCTTAGCGCTCCCTTTATCTGCCGAGTCGGCGTGGGTTGCATTAGACCTGCAGAAAGGCGTGAACCCCGCCAGTTACAAAGCTTGTACGTTGTAGGCCCTCCGGCCAGTGCGCCCAACCCGGCGTTGTTATCCAAAACACAACTCGACGGCAAAATGCTCCGCCAGTCTGCTGACCTGGATCACAGCATGTCGAGGGAATAAAAACGTGCCTGTAGAAGGAATCGTTGAGAGTCGAGCGAATCATAGCCAGACCAATCTGGTGGGGTCGTAGGGCCCTAAGATTGACTCGATGATCAGCGAAATCGAGAATCGACAATGCCTTTTGTGTCCGATGTGAAAAACCAGCCCTCGTCGGTAGTGCGCTCCCATCTCTCGTCGACCAATCACGGTGACAGATGACGCGGGCTGCCAAAAGAAAAGACATGCAACGGTATTGGCCATTGGAGGGAAGGGACGTAAGGGGCTGGTCGACAAAGTCTAGACGCGGAACGCTGTAGAGTAGCTGCCATTGAAACTCCTTCAAGGGGAGCTCAGGGAGCTCGTACAACCTACAACTTCCAGCCGAACCTCGATAAGCTAGCCAACTTTGTCTTTTCTATGCACCCACGACCCTACAGATTTTCTGTACGGAATTTCCCATAGCTGGATCTTGCCTCCAAAAGGGCTTGAGGCTCACTCTTTCTGCTCACGACTACCATGTCGACATACAAGCGTGAGCGGTACTGGGCATGAGGCTTGAAGGGCAAACCCGTGTGGAGGTAGAACAAGTTATGAACATTGCAATAATGACAGAGGGACAGCAAAAGTTTTTAGAAATGGCCGATGAAAGTATTAATGGGGTCCACTTGCGTTACTAGTAGCTCATACTCATCGCAGAGGAATTGGCAGTCCATTGCCATGATACCGCATCGAGTTTTATCAGCAACCCACTCATCTATTACATTCCCAGAAGCCGAAACGCCTCGCTAGACCTAGGAGACTCGTAGTCATGACTCGACCTTGATGGGGGAGAGAAGGCTCGGTATACGAAGTACGCCGCTCCATCTGCCTTTGATCGTGTGCTTCCTACTCAATATGTGCATCTTGATATACCCGTGTCGACCGCTGCATGTGTGGCGGCAGCGGTGACCAATATGCGCTCGAGTCCGACGCCAGCGGCGGATCCAGCATGCTATCCCTCTCATGCGCAAACGGCTCCAGCGACGATGGACGATGCTTCTCGCGCTTCGGCTTCTTCCACCTGATACCTACCCCACTCCACCAGATGCGCAGCTCATCGAGCCTTGAGGTCGGTACGTCAGGATCATTCATCTCGTACCGGACCCTATCACCATTCCTCGCTTGCCGGACCCTTTTCTTGACTTCTCGATTGGACATTGCTTCCGTGACAGCACCGTCGGCCATATCTCGGCGCATAGCCTCGGCAAAATCCCAAGATGCACGATAGGTGCCCAGGTCACGGTTCGCTCGACTGAAGCGGCTGTTCAGGTAGGCATCTAACCACATAATGTACATGCCGATAGACCACGTGGCGGTAAAGACCAAGGCAATGAAGAGGCCCAGGAAGGAGAAGCCCCAATTATGGGTCGTGGTGGGCAGGCATTGTCCTTCTGATAGAACATATGAGATGTTGTAGACTTCGCCCTTCCAGATCCACATCGCCTTGGACGTGTTGTCTGGTATATAGTTAGACGCGTCGCCGTCACTGTCCCAGACCCCGTTGAAGGGTTTCGCCAGGGCCGAGAAGCCCGCAGCTGTGTACGTGGAAGTTATGTTGAGAGCTGGTGCGTCTAAGGTTTGCATGTCACCGCTTCGATTGAATGTGCTTGCTGCATTATATGTCCCATCCAAGCCATACGTATTAGCGTCTAAATTCTCGGTCAGCATTTGCATATACACGACTATAACAAGGGTCCAGTCACATTCAACGACATGCCAGAACAAAGAGCAGTTCTGTGGCACTCCAGCCCAGTCCAGCGCTTGACTTGTGTTGGGAACCGAATGCAAGGCTCCTTTTTCCTGTGTTAAGAGCTGTGGACCCTGTGAAGCACATGATGTCGAGGTGGGAGGATTGTCCGCGACATAGGTCGGATTCTGGAGGCCGATTCTTTCTCCATCATTGATGATGAATCGAACTTCGCTGTAGTTCGACCAGGGGACGAGGATGCCATTGTCGTCCTGGAGGAAGGCCTCCGTGTTAGTGCTATAACCGCTTATTGTGTCGTTGAGACTAGGAAACGCCAGTACATAGAAAGATGCAATAATGGTCCATGCCACGGCAAGCCTGGCACGAAGTCCCTTGTTTGAGACAAAGTCTCGGATCAGGATGAAGGGGGAGACAAAGGTGGGTGAGGTGAACGCCATTGATTCGAATGTGCCATATGAAACAGGCTCCGTCTCCATCGTTCGCGAGAGCGTCATGGTGAAGACTTTGAAGGCAACGTAAAGTAGAATTGCTTGTCCTCCTCTTCCAACCAAGATGTCCCACACTACATCGAGAGCCTTTGCCTGGCTGAAGGTCATATGGCCCCATCTGAGGGTGATCTGGAATAGACCCGATCCATCCCAGAGGCTGAATGTCGGCGAGCGATTCGGGGTGAAAGTACCGTTCGCGTTGCAATTGTGGAACTGACTGGTGTAATAGTGTGAGGTGCTCTGCCAATGGGGAATGTTCCCGACAACGATGACCAGAATAACCGTAGTTATTACAACTGCTAAGAGGAAGATGTGTTTGGCCGCCAGACTAAGACTCCGCGGCACGCCCGACCTTCGAGCAGACTTGATGCTGGTCCTAGCAGTCTCGCCGGCATAATTGTAGCCACCGTAGAGGAAGTCTTGTACGTTTGCAATTGAATACCGCGACTGCAGGCTTGAGGTGTCGGACATGGTAGGGGAGAAGCGGATCGAAGTTCGGATGTCGATGGGATCACTTTATGACAAGATTGTCAGCACCGAGACAGAAGCGCATACGGTTAAAGGACAGCATGCGTGGCCAAGTCGAGAGATATTTGGTTGAATCGCTCCTGTCGCTACGGGAGAGCGAGGGGTCCGTTAGGGACGACAGTATAAGGACAGGATGGTGGGGACAACGATCTCAAGTCCGTGCTTAGACTGCGCATCGAAAGTACAAATGAAGGGCCCCGGATGGGCGGAAATCTTGCCAACCGTGCCCTCCGATTGCCTTGCGTTAGTGGGTGAATGGCGCCCCACAAAATGTGGCTCGGGACAACCCGCGACCTTGGGGGGCCTTTTTGGATTCTGCCAATGTCATGCATCCTGTAGGCGCCAAAGACGTATTCCGACTACCGCGACCATGCAGTCAATGTTTGTCGAGGAGCCGTAGCAACCTTCGACTTGGAAAAGCAACCCTCCAAGGGGGCACTTTTTCGTCCCGAAGGGTATTTTTATTCGTAGGTGCGGGACCTGGGTAGCCCCGGATCGGCACCTAGCATTGAAGCACCAACGTTTTACCGTTATTAGTGGCTAAGGCTGCATTTAGGCCACCCCAGAAGCCTCGGAGGCTAACCTTAGCCCAGTATTTCCAGCTAGAGCCAACTTGAGGACAGCTATAAACAATTCTCGGTAGCCGAACGGACGCGTAATCATTGGGGTCAACAACCGCAATGAAATGGGCCTTTTCTGTGCAGTGGGTACCTTTTCATTTGGCCAAGAACAAAGTGTTCGCAGCGTATTCGTATAAGAGAAATCTTTACATTGAAAATGCAGATGGAACAATAAGAGTCGGCTCTGGAACACATCCGTGCTTGAACTCGTAGGACAAACTCCCGACCAGCACTTCCTGTGCAATCTCGTCACCCATTGAGAATTACAAATGACGCCTAGATCAATAGACTCTGTCAGACGCCACCGTACCTCAACTCCGCAAGGATGATCCCAAATGCCAGACTAAGGCTCCTTAAGCTCCTGCTCTCTTCCCAAAAATACTTTTCAATCCCCCAGAATGGTGGTGGCCTTCCCTTACCCTCTCTCGCCCTCTCTCCCTGCCACTTTCTCCACCCCATTGTACTCGCGGTCTGCTCTGACTCGACGGCTCCGGGACCGGCACTTGCTGTTCTCTCGGTCGCCTCGGAGCATTCACGTCTTCGTCTGAACTGGATGACTCTTCTTCCTGCTCGCCCAGCGCTGCAAGACGTCGCCGCTTCTCTGCCGCAGTCTCGCCCTGCTCTGTTTCATTGTCAGGCTCTTCGTTTGAAGGGGTCTTGGCTAGACGCTGGCGACGCGAGTCCGCTGCTGTACTACCCTTACCATGACGGGCAAGAGTGGCGCTTATGTCGTATGTGGGCACATTTTCTAGGCTGGCTTCATCGCTCGCAACGCTTTCTCCCGTGGCTGTACGAACTGGTTCTGGCCGTGTGTCACCGTGATCTTTCCGTGGTGGAAGTTGTGTTTCGGCACGTCGAGCGGCTTCCGGTCTCCGCCCGAGTATTGGACTGGTCTCTGCCGCACGAATTTGCGGTCTGAACAAGGGCATCGTTCCAGCCCGCTTTCGACCCGCATCCGGCGCTGGAGCTTCTTTCTCCTCTCGGGCCTGTCTCTTAATCTCCTGTGTAAGGTCCTCTGGTGCATCGCTTTCACCGACAGTCTGAATCTTTGCCTTCGGGTCCATTTGCTGCATCTGCTTGATGAAGTCCTTTGCTGACATGCGCCGGCCAGTTGGGTTGATAGTACCATCGTCACGGAGGCGTCCAGTAAGACCATATCGATCAGCGCGAGAGATTGTCATTCTCAGTCCGTCGTCTGAGTCTGTATCCGCCAACCCTTTGCCATTTCCTTCCTTGGGTACCCCATTGTTGTCCGTGTGTACTTCACCGCCCTGCGCTACAGCGGCAGCTGCGGCGTTGTCGCTCGCAGTTTGTTGTTCACCGGTGCCACCCACACCAACCCACGTTCCCACCCTCTTCAAATTGCGCCTCACGTCTGTAGCGCTGGAGTATTTGCGCCAGCCTTCCGCTGAAGACTCTCCTCCACCGGCTATGGGCCTCCGCTGCTTATCTTCAGTAGGAATGGTGTACTTCTTCATGACCTCGCCATCTTCATCCTCAACAATGATCGTGTTGCCAAACTGGTAGGCATGTGCAGGGCCTCGTTTTCTTTCTGGCTTATGAGGCTTGGCCTGGGGCTCTGCCTTCTCCTCGCTATCCTCCTTCCGCTTACCCCATCCGCGCCACTTTTCCAGCTGTTTCCTGAATTTTCTCTCAGGGTGGCCCATCACTTCTTCCAATCCATGTTCGATGTCCTCACCTTCGTTCTTTCTATGCACCTCGCCTTTGTGTTTTACGTGCTCGCCACTGGTCTCGCGCGCAAGCTTGTCCCGTTCTGCCTCGATCATAGCCGCCTTCTCTTCGGGAGACATTCCTCGAGTGTCGACGGTTGTCAGTACGTTGCCCTCCTCATCTTCGACAATAATTTGATGACCTTCCTCATAAGCTTCGACCTCGGCTGGACTGGCTGGATCCATTGAATGCCTCGCCAGCCTTTGTCCACCAGACTGGCCACGGTCAGGCGAGGTCCTCGAAGATGATAGTGCTGTCCTTTCGCCTGCGATGGAGGGTTCAACGCTGTCAGGCGACGGCTCCCCCAACTTCTCGTTCAACGTATCGGAGCCAGATTCCTGCGACAACAGATGTGGCTCTGAGTGCCTCTGCGGCGCAATGGCACTTTGGCTTACCGGCCCTCCAGCCCCGTCTCTCTTCTTCTTTCGGCGATATGGACGTAGACTTGAAGGACGGGAACCAGCCTTTTCTGTGTCCTCCTCCCGCTGGCGGCGTAGGAAATTGCCAGGGAACCCTGTTGGAGGCAACACACCGGGTGGAAATTCAGGGGTCTCCAGACTAGACTCCAGTGACGCCTTGGACATCGATCGTGACTGTGACGAGATGCGCGGCAGCCGATTCATCCATCCAGGCTCATTGTCCTGAGTGTAGGAGAAGGTGAGCGTCAGAGTGTTGATGCGCCTTCCAAGGGTAAACACTGCTATTGACGATCCGTGGACAAGGATTGAGGATATCACAAGGAAGGTAGTGACTGGCCAGATCAAATAGATTAACTCGTAATCCTTCGTTCCTGGCTGCGGAATCACGGCGAGGGGGGTGGTGGACTCTGTCTCGAGTTCGGCACGGGCAAGAATAGCTGCAAAGATTGCTCCCACCCCAATGGGACCGAAATGTCCGGCAAAGAGTGCTTCGCGCCAGGTCTTTATGTCCGGAATGATCGGTTTGAGAACCATCATGATTGGTATACGCCGAAAAAGAATGACAAATATGGCAATCACTGACAATCGCCATGGTGTGAGGCCAACAGATGGCGTGTTGTACTGAGCCCACGGAATAATTGTGCCAAGGTAGACAAAGTAAGCCAAATTGAGCAGAAGGTCGATGACGTTGGACACGTGGGACTCCTCGGTCTTTTCAGTGAACCAGCCGTCGTTTGAGAAGCCGACTCCCGCACTGAATCCAATCAATAGGTCGTCCATTCCCAACATGCTGCCTGATCCAGCGCAGAACAGTGCCAGCGTGAAGTAAAAGACCAGAAAGCTCTCACGATCGATGAGCCCTTTACGCTCTGAAAACTTGATGAGATGCCTCGCGATATAGCCAATCATGAAGCCATAGACCGCGCCAAAAACGCACTCGTAGAGAATGGTGTAGCAAGTCCAGTGGAATATTACATGCCCGGCGTTAGGCCGGTATCTGAGCAAATATATCGACAGATAGATGAACGGGAATGCCATCCCATCGTTGCAACCAGATTCGGCGGACAGGACGTCGCGCAAATGCTTCGGCACCCGCTTTGCAAATTTACCCTTGCCGACAACGGATGAGGCGAGTACAGGGTCGGTGGCCGTGACGCATGCTGCGCAGGCCAGAGCCTCCAGCCATGTCAGCGGCACAATCATCCACCAGATGAAGACACTGGTCATGAGCCATCCGAATGTCATGACAGGAAGTAGCAGGAATACGACGGACTTCCAGTGTCTTTCCATGTAGGCCTTTGGTAACTCCACCCCAACGGCGAAACACTGCACGACCAAGACAATACGGGAGAATTCGAGGGTGATCTTATCGGTATTGCCCCATGTGAAGGGATTGATGAGGTTGGCGGCGTGAGGACCAAAGATGACACCACAGATTGTCGCGACCGTTGCTTCGCCAATATAGAGCTTTTCCTTGATGACCAGAGAGCACAGCATGAACATGCTGGTGAAGCCTCCGAGGATGATGTAGACCAGGTGGGGCTTGTCAATCGCAAGCTGCTCCCACGCCATTTTGACTAGTCTTCTTGCGCCTCGAATATGAAAAGATCAGTTTTCGTCCAAGATTATGTTGGGTTCCCCCAATTTTGCAGCTGCGAGAACACTTTTCAACCCTCCTCTTGACGTCGAACTACACCCCAATCGCTTCCTTCTTTCACAAGAGTGGTAGGCTCGACGAGCAACATCCAGAGTGTTGTGGCTTGTACTTCAGACGGAGCAGAGGGCGGGGAGAGCGCAGGGTGAGATCGGAGTGGTAACTGTATACTATGCATCGACTGTGATGGTCTTGGGAAGCAGAGGATGAGTGGCGGAGGAAGTACTACATCAACGTGGCAGAGGAGGCAAGGAAGAAAGCGAACGTCAAGGTCTTGGGGATTGCAGCGGGCCGAGAGGTTGATTACAATTTTGACTTTTTTTTGGCACAAAGTAAGTTACTCTCCTATCAAAAGACGGCCAAGGGTACGTGAACGATATCTGGTAAAAGTGTGACTTTACTCGCTGTCCCATCCCGCATTCCCTCGGCGCCGAGTGTTGTAAGCGACCATTTGGGGTTGGGATGCACTGACCAGCGGTGCCGGGGGGAGTGGCATTATTTTTTTTCTGCTTTGAAAATTGTGGGTGCAGCTGCGCTAGCCCTCCTTGGAGCCCCGTTTCACTGATGATCTAATCTCGGAGCGATTTTCAAGCCCCATGTGATTACAGCTGCAATGACGACGCCAACAACCCTTTACACAAGCTTAAGTCGTGCTGGGGCGAGGCCGGCCATCCGACGTTTGTCCACTCTTACTCGATAGCATCAGCCGAGACCTTTCATGCATGCAAAGCGCCGTGGGCGTTCTTGGCGCAAATGGGAGCACGGCGTGTTTTGCCGATTTGTGGCGAGAAATCACCCACTCAAAAGGCCTCAAGGCTCGATAGCTGGGGAACGGCCCTAACGGTGCCAAAAAAGGTTTACTGCGGAGTTTGGTCGTCGCAGCCGTGTGAGGGGTTCATCAAAGCTCGTCAAATGGCTTGGATCATGCAGACAGTCACAAAAGAATGGAAGTTCCGAGACTCTCAACATATGTTATTGTGATGATTATCATGAAGAGGCACCCGGCTTTCTTCAACCACAGCCAAAGCATATTCCCTTATATACCAAACATCAACAGCTCCTAGCCTCCGAATCGTCGCTACCCTCCCAAATATTCCATTAAGGAGAAACAACGCTTTTGTAGGGAAGAGCACGTATAATAGAGAGCTGTTAGCATTTCCAACCACTTTTTATCTTCTCGTTAGGAATCGTAAAACCAGACGGGGGGTATCCGCGCATTTTTTTTGGCAAAAGGTTCATCCAGAAAGATCATAAGCATGTCCAATAGAAATCCGTTTCGCCTTCGTCAAGTACTCTTCACAGATGGTATCAACTCGTCACTGTGATGGATGTGCCACATGAACATCAGACAGCGTTCAGGCATGAGTCATAACTGATGTCTGCGCTCTATTCGTCATGTGCGCCGCTTGTGTTTTAAGTGAACGGGCCATCAATTTAGTCACTGAGAAAGGTCAGCCATTTCTCATGTAAAAAGGGGAAGACCAAAAACAACGAGCTTACCTGGCCAGACAGCAGCTCGCTCCAGCATTTGTGCGGTCAGCACCAAAATCTTGCTGCCATAGCCTCCTTCATCAGATAGTGTTAGGCCAGAGGCCTGGGCCATTTTCCCTTGAGTGCTGACAAGAACCTCTTCGATCTTTTCCAGGAGCTTGCGATCCTCGTCTTCAAGCAAAATAATGCCGGGGACCTGAAGGAGGTCCATATCGTCCTTGCCCATAATCCCGAGGTAGCGCCCGACCCGATCCTGCACAGTCGCAACCCACTCCGCCAATACTTGCGCGCAGTCAAACGCACACATGGCGGACTGCAGAGGTAGTTCCCGCGACGTATGCTCCGCGAAGCTCATACCGAGCTTGTCAGATATGAAAAGAGAGTCTGCAGCGTAGAACGCGGCTTTGCGAAGATGACGCTCCCGGCGCAAAGACTGGCCGGACTGATGATGTACGTTTGTTGCCGTACTGTTTTCCTGCAGGTCTTCGCTAGCCGGCTTGTTCAATCTGCCTTCGCCGTTCGTGACATCGACGCTCGATCCACGTCTTGACGTGGAGTCATTGCTCTGGTTTGACAACTCAGAACTCTCGCTGCCGGCGCTTGGGGTGGTCCCTGCATGTTGTACGACCTCGGCACCGTGTGCAAGCTCGTCAGCCATGGCATCATAATCACGTTGCCAGAATGCTTCCTTCGACCGACCAAGGTTGACGAAAAGACGGACATAAGCCAGGTCTAGAAGTGGGATGCTATCCGCGGATAGCGGCCCCGCTCCAAAAGGATTCGGCCTTTCCAGGCTGTGACATGGATTGCTTGCCCAAGCAGCCTGCCAGGCTCTCAAGGCTGGCTCGATGTGTGCATGCATCTGTTCAGTCTCCTGAGCAGTCCACTGTCGGCCGAGGTGACGTTGTCTGGTCTCCCAGATATAATTATGCAAGGCATTGACCAAGATGAGGCAGCCGAAAGTGCTGGGCTTCAGCTCACTCTCGGGTGAATCTTCAGGATTGAAGTCGCCATTGCTAGATCGGTGCTGCTGTCGTTGTGCTGACGTGAGGAGGTGACCAAGCGCGGCGCCAAAGGAAATCGACCTGGATTCGGCAAGCCCTACACCCCCTAGGCCACGCCAAGCCTGAGCGTTCTCGGCTGACCAGAGTTCCTCGTCGCACGGGAGGTCTAGACGAATTTCGGAATTGGTCAACGCTGGAGGGTGGTTGTAAGCCGACACGAGCAGGCTGGAAAGTATAAACACGGCATAGAGAGTTCGTTTCCGCTCTTCCATTACCCGCCAGCCATACCAATCGCTGTCGTCAGGCTCGGTAAGGATAGAATTCCAGCCCTCAGCTCCCATACCACCCATGTGCATATCGTTTGGTGGAACGCCACCGGCAATCCCGTTTGTACCCATGTAAACAGGATATGGTCTCGCAAGCTCAGCACCTCGAGCCAGGCTCACCAGGGCAGCACAATGCCTGCTAGCGATCTCGGCAGCAACCTTATCACCGCAGTTGTGGCCGTATATAACGTTCAACAGCATCGCTTGAACGAGCCAAAGCGGGGTGTCTTCCGTTTCCGAAAGATGGTTGGCACCAAATTGAGCTTTGCTCATGTTACACTTGCGACGTTCTTCCAGGTAGCAGCTAATCAGCCTCTTGGCACATTCGAACAATTCTCTTGAGCTCGTCATTTCGTGCTCGTACAGCGCGCCTATAGCAGCGATTGACAAGATGAGACAACCACCGCCACCAGCGATGCCTGATTTTCCAAACGGCTGAGAACCGTTGGCGCTTCGCAACGGTGTCATGTATTCGGGCGATTCGAAGCTCAACGAAGGTATGTGCAGGAACGGCAAATGGGGGTGGAAGAAGTCAATATATGCAGAAACATAACGCTGAAGGTCCTGGGTGGTGGGGAAATTATTGATGTTGAAGTTGTTGGTTCTCGAGCCTTCTCGGGGTGAAAGAGGGGAGGAAACTGAGGGCTGGGAATATTTGCACTGTCCGAAGCCAGAATTTTGGGACAATGAAGCGATCAGAATGTTCCGAATGTGTTCGCTGATCAACTCTCCAGGCGCTGTAGTGACTGAGCTATGTCGAACACTACTGTCCATGGACGAGGTCGATGTAGTAGAGGCGCCACCATTTCTCGCAAAAGGCAACTGAAAAGGTTGCTGTGGGTAGCCTGGCGCCATGACAGAAGGGTCCATACCCGACAGTGGCGGGGTTGTGGAGAATCTCATCTCAACTCCATGACCATTCTGAGCAAGTACGGACTTGGGTGAGACCGTCTCCGGCGCAGCAGGTAACATTTCGTTGAAGGTCGATGGGGAGAAATCAAAGGTTGACGGACTATTTACGATTTGAGGTTGGGAGGCCATAGTATTGGCCCACATGTGTGCGGCTGCTGCTGGCAAACCCGATCCTGCCATGCTATTGCCCTCTAGTATGGCATCACTAATTGCTCCTGGACTGTTCGTACTCATGGCTGAAGGGGACGAAGTTTCAATGGCCGACTCATTGGCTTGTGCAAAGGACATTTGGTTCTCGAAGCCTTGCGCAATCCAATCGAAATTGGTGTCATCCTCGTTCATTGGATGAGACGTGTGGATTATTGGGAAAATTTGCTGATATGGTGAGGCGGGTGCGTCGAGGCCTAGACCGTGCAGACCATTGAGATGGAGAGCATGCGGATTGATGGTGTTTGCACTACTCGTACCAAAGGCGAAGTTATGGATGCCAAACTCAGCACCGAATCCACCATATGGAGGCGCCGTCCGCAGTCCTCCGGACATATCAGAGGATAGACTAGTCTCAAGCTTGGGCAGGCCGTGGAGTCCAGTGTGATGTCCGGTAGACGTACCGCGGTACTCGAAACCGGTCATACTAGAGAGCCCATTGAGGCTATTGTGGTGGCTGTGTCCCATCTGGAAATTTCTCCCATGGTTCACTCCCGAGTTTGAGAGCATACCTAATGTTGCTGAATCCAAGGTGCTGAAAGTGCTGGCTCGAGGACGTGGCCCACCCGAATTATTATTGGTTGCAACTGAATTCTTGCGGACCCGACCGCCAGCTACACCGGCAGTACTCTCCCTGCGACCACTTCGCGGTTTCGATGATGGAGTTGTGGTGGAGTGCAACTTCTGCTGATGCCTCAGCAGAAGATCTCGTCTTGCAAAGCACCTTGAGCACTCTGGGCACTCAAACGGCTTCTCCTTTGTATGGGAGCGTTCATGACGCTTCAGATGCTCAAGCCTGGCAAACGATCTTGTACAAGTTGCGCATATGTGAGGCCGCGGCTTGTCTGTCTTGGGAGGTGGAAAGTTCGGATTCGATGGCCCGTTATGGTTAGGAGAGGAGGACTTCGAGGAAGCGCGAGCGGCTGGAAGCCTAAGATCAGCATCAAATGTAGAAACTAGGGGGTTTGACTGCTTTTACCATTCCCGCTGGAAGCACTCGATTGTGTCATGACCATCGAGCCCTCCGGGCTTCCACCCGTTGTCTCCTGATGTGCTTCATTTCCTTCTGTCATTGCTCCGATAGAGCAAAGCGGAGCTATAGATTCCCAAAAACGTAGGCTGGGTCAGAAGCGAAATCCCGAATAGGGCAAGAAGATGCCGAACTGGGAGTTGCTTCGCTTCGTCAATTAACAGAGGGGGAAAGTCCGCATTGACACTGTACAATGAATGGCCTATGAAACTCGATCCCAGGAAACGGGCTTAAGTTTACAGACTCGGCCAGAAAGACACCGCCCGCAGTTCTCGGATGAATGCAGATCAACCAGAGGTTGGACCAGCGTCGGACGGCGTACCTCGAGTTTGTCAATGGGTCGATATCACCTTGCCAACTTTGGCGCGACTGCGGCAAGCTGCAGGTATCAGGAACAAGTCTTTAAGTACTTTACAATGTAAGTTCCTGGAAATGTGCATGGAAACAAATGTGCAACCAAGTCGCGAAGCTTTTTCTGTGCTCTGTGTGTTAATATGGTTCGGTTGTGTTGTTCGTTGTTTTCACAATGGTGAAGAGGGCCAGTCGGTTTGAGGTCCTCATCCGCTTCGGCAGCTTGGTGGATGGAATCGCTCGTTTGGCAACTGGAAAAGGGGTGTGCGTGGTATATGATCGCAACGGGTCAATCGACCTGCCAAAGACAGCTTTTGAAGAGGTCAGCAAAATACTCGGGGGTACTTTTATGGAGCTCGAAGCCGGAACTCACCGCTCTGCTAGAAGGTACTGCGTTCGCAGTCCGAAGCAAGTAAGGTCCGTACAAGGCAAGTATACCTCTGCCGCAAGCCTTGTTGCCTGTGAAAGTCGAAGACACAGGCTTCTCCGAACTTGGGCAGGGCCTTGGTGGAGTGGAAGGTAGTTGGCTGCTGCCGCGCAGACGTACCTCGCGGAACTCGCAGTTATGTCACCTTAGGCTTTGAAGCTCGATACTTAGTGTGTAACTTTGAAATACCAGGCAAGTGATCGGTACTCAACACTCCAGGCCGGATTTACTGGTTAAGAGGTAGCTGAGGTTTGCCAGACAGCTACAACTACAAAGGGAGTCATGGTTTGCCTTGACAGACACACCACCTTCCAAATCGCATCCTGCTTTGCTTCCAAAATTACGTCTATTTTGCCGCCTTCCAAGCCACTTCGAGCAGGAGGGAGCTTCCGTCAATTGGATCCCCCGCCTCTTTAACGATGGCGACCGGTGGTCCATAGAGGTAGCGGGTCCGTCCAGCCAATCCTACAGCTACTGTTGCAAGCAACCCAGAGCAGGGATCCCGACTTCCCGCGACCGAAGGCCATCTTAACTCTCTACGGATGCTGCACCGTGAACCGATCTGCCCCTTGACGTATTCCTCAGGCATTTGCATCGGCAGAGGACCTGCGACACTGAAAAATTCTTTTTCGCTTCAGCTTTTGGGGGATTCTGGACCCAAGACCACAGGTTTGTGAAGGCTTTCAAGCGTCTCAGGCCATGGTACCCCATGCCACGCCTAGTGCCATCATTTTAGGACAACCCCGGGACGCCTACGCCAAACAGACAGCCTCCACCCAGCTCTAGCCTACCTGAACTTTTTACGGACAGGGTCAGCAGCCGTTACAATCCCAAAACGCAATTTGGTATTTCCATACAGCTTTCCTTTTGGTCAATGAGCACACCCATGGCTGCCACAGCAACCTGGGCAATTTTTCTGAACTTTTGAACAGATGTGTGAATAGATTTTCCACTTGGTCACAATTGAATATGAGAGCTGTGTAGACTCGAACGCCTATCTGACATTTTGCCTTGTTGGTGAGAAAATCAAAATGTGGAGATCTCTTTTCTGGGAGCCTGGCGCGGGCTGCTTCCCACAATACCAACTTTCTGACAGCGCCATTCATTGCCTCAAGAGAAGAAGCTGCCAAGTGCTTTGCTGAAACGAAAGGGCCCTGTTCCACTATAGTAAATGGTCCTTGACGTAGTGTACCTGACTTCCATGCGCTATGTTTTGTGTGAAGAATCTCCAACACGACAAAGCTGGACACAAGTCCCGCCCACAGAACGGCAGCAGAGAATCGGATAGAGCTTGGGCCGCCCAATGGACAAAGTTCGATACATTTGTGGAACCAATCAATACGAGAGGTCTCAGGACGAGAGTTTTGCGGGAAGTCTCGAGGCCGGGTAGGTCATGAGACGGGGTTCTGCACGTTCGATGTCCTGCATGCCTAATGCGAGAAAGTCCATGCTCGACGTCCTGATCGAGCTTCGCTTACAGACGGCGCCAAAATTAAAGCCGATGCAGCGACCGGAGGGAACCTGCGAAAATGAAACCTTTCCAAGTGTCTGGAAATGCTTGATCACATCTGGCAGATGGAAATGGATTGTAAACTTCAAGGAAAGCGTGAACACCTCAACCTATAGCCACCTTTATCGGGACATGCAGAGCAGCACAAAGAAACCGAGGTCATAAAGAAGGGGGAGTTGTCGGGATGGGGTACAGCGCAATAGCGATGTACGGAGACACTGCTGGATCGCACGAGGCTTCACATGGCTTAGCGTTTCCAGAATTCGCCGCCCTTAGATGATCCTTGAACTTGGTTGCGGATCTCGTGGCGCTGCCGCACCAATGGCCAGGGGCCCACTCTGCGTTCGCCAACGGGAGCTCGCTCTATCACCGTAATGCACATGACCTGGCCGCAATTCCCACTTGCTAACCCTGTCAGAAAACAACCAATAAGACCAGAGGTATATCTGCAAGGTGACCGAGGTCGGGAGGCTCCTTCGCATTTTCGGACAAGTTACTTTACGCAGCCAAGCCTCAAGAAGGGGTCCCTGATGATGGTCGGCGCAGCTTTGCTGACCAAGTCCGCGGGCAAAGAAAGTCCACTGCGTCTTTACTGTGTATCCACAAGCATAGGTGGTGTCCAAACAACTGGTAGCTCGTTGAGCCCACACCTTGTGCGGCCATCCATTAATGGCTGTAGAGTGGCCAATCTACGAGGTTAGATGGTAGGAAAGTCGCTCAAGCTTTTTCTCTGCTCTGTTCTGGCTTTCAAGCCTGGAGTAATGCATTCTGTTGAACTCGACATGCCGACGTACGAATGATATATTGGAACGAACCGATAGACATTGCATATGCAGTCTCTCTGACTCGTGTTGCTGTGACCCTCCAGTTGTCGGGTCTGGAGTCTGGGTGGATCTGGACAGCCTCCGATCCACATTCGTGTTCCTGTTCCTGCAAGCCAAGGACGATGTCGGGGGGGCAATAGTTTTTCATGCAACAAATCGAATGTTTTTTGGCAAGCTACAACTTTCTCAACGGCTTTAGGCCGCCACATGCAAGGAGGGTTGAGTCTCATCAGTACTCAACAATTCCATGGGCTTATAGATCCATTTCTATTCTGATCTGTCCTTACGCGTGGGAATCTCGATGGCGGGCTAGCGACGAACAAACCAAATAATGTCGTAACCCTCAGCTCGTGTAAAAGGTTGACCGAAAGCTTTCCAAAAACCTGCATCCAGTATCGCGGCAGTTGATCCCAGCCATTTGCCAAACAGCCCATTTCGCTACCCCACCATCTCATATTTCAAAAAGCTACATGGAGATAGTTCCGGCGAAGCCCGCAGGGAAAAATTTTCCTTCATCAACTCCTCACATTGTGAGTCTGCACCAGCATAAGTATGCGTGCGTACACAGAGACATTAGACAATGCTAAAAGCCAATGTGCACGCGATCATAATATCCCAAGCGAATATGGCGCAGGAATATAGCCACCACATATGCCGTTGCGAATACTCACAAGATACCGCATCCTCAAATTGCCGCATCATCCGTGAATCCAACCAACCCACGTCTAGTTCAACACAAGGCCGAGGGACTAAACTAGTCCCGAGCAAGCTTCGAGATCTCGGAAGCAGCTTGCGTCTAAACTTGGGGATCATGAGAGATCGGGGGGCTTGTCAACACTGGCAAAGCTCGGGGTTCACCTGTTCTTGGCTGGGAATCCCCGGAGTTTGTTCCAGATTCTTGCACACCATCGCAAATAAGCCTTCCTTGGTATGGTGTCCTGATCATCGGCCCGACTATCGAGACCTCGAAGGCGTGTTGTCCTTGATTGGGTCAAGTGGGATATTTCGCCAAGAACGGCACATTGAAAAGTGGGTTCTTTCCGTCCGCCGTCGACAGCGGCCACAAAAATTCGCACATGTTTGAAGACTCGTACAATTTCCGTGAGGGGATATCCCAAGGACATCTCTCCGAAATTTTTGACGCGCGTATTGCAAAGAACTCAGCACCCTGAGTGGCTCGGATATTCGTTGATCCGACGAGCCCTAAGGCCGAGTGGATCAGCCAATGCACTTGTTCGACTTAACGGCTCCTTATGGGTAGTTTTCTCCGATTAGGACACCTGTATCAACTAAAACCTACTCGTAAACAGCAAATATGGTGACTAGCTCAAAATTTGGCCTTAAGTCGGATAGTCCGATCTGAAGGCAACGTAGTATGGCCTGGGCACTTTACCGTCTTCAAAAATACCGGCTCCACTTCGGCAGCCCTGAACTACATTGAGGAAACGGTCAAAGTCCACGCCATTTAGTCTCTGCACTCGCTAACTTGGTAGTGAAGCTTTACTACTTCTGGAAGAGACCCAATCACAGGCCTCAGGTGAAGGATGATTGGAGCCTTTCGAAAAGTGATACTGAGTCGATTAAGTCGTCTTACAGAAGTTCTGCGGGCCGCTGGCCATTGCTGTCATGCCTAGGTCTTGGTCATATTGGCAGTCATAGCCCTTACACCGATCACGACAGTCATCATGATCACGAGGGCTTCGTGATGTTCTTCCCTTCATGAGTCGTGCTATAATGATGGATTACGCCACGGGACATAAAGCGCATCTGAGATAGGGGCGAAGCACTTCATAAAGGAACGACGAGGCGAAGCTTTGATGCGCTTTGCCCTCCTGCTTAGTGACCAACAGGTGTTAGCAAGGCTTGCAGTACTCATCCAAGCCATTGCGAATAGCTTTGGTGTCACTAGGTACGAGCTACTCCTGGTAGTTATCACCGTTGTTGGTCATCGGAGCTTCGGATGAAGAGGGAATTCGATCAAACACACGATGGCTCGACTCCCTTGGAATAGCTTGAAGCCTGGCAGGCGAAGTCCGGACTGAATAATCGACTGATGGAAGTCTGGTGAAATCATTGCTGTCCAAAATTGCAACAATGGCCTTTGTGTTTAAGCCTATGGGTAATCGCATAGACTTGCTAAATTGTCCCCTTGATTCTTTCCGGCGCTTCGCCTGCTCGCCTCAACGGAGATGTGCTATGGTGCGAACATTTGTGCCTAAAACACACTGCAATCTGACAGCCTAGAGACTCCAAAAAGGCTTTGCCAGCAAAAAATCGATGCGGCATCCACACGCACACGACCAGTGATGCGGAAAGATGCCGAGCAGGGACACGCCGCCCTCTCCCATGGTTAAGCCTAGCGGCTCAGGTTTTATTGTTGTCGGATAACTTAGCCTTGACAATCTTCATTACTGTCGGCTTGAACTCCCCTGATGAACAATTTGCTTGTCCCGACCTTCGCAGAGGGATTCATGGGTCGTACATCATCCTTTACTCGTCAGAGTGGGGTCATTGACCGGGCCTTGAAACTTTACAAGGATCCAAGAATTGTTCGTGAGAGGCGAGAGTTTGGCAATGCCGTAGATCGCATTGTCCGAGTCGTTCTTTGAGTACAGGGAATTAGTGGAATGGAGTAGGATAACTAGAAGTTCCAAATGAGAGGAGGCACGACAGCCACCCTCCACAACATTGAAGTTGAGCTATCGACCGCTAGACAGGTCGCATTTTTCACGGCGAATTTGCCAGAAAAGGGGTTGGAAAGAGCCTGTTCATTCTCCTTGCATTACTAGTACTAGTAGAAGAAATATTGGACGAATGGAACAATAAGCCAAATACGTCTCGGCTCCGAACCACTTGCAACAACCACGCTGCGACTACATAGAGGTAGAAAGCAAGGCCTTACAAGAACCACCTATACTCGGGTGCAGCAGGTCCATCCTTCAGTAACTCCGTCGGAACGTCCTTGGCCTGCAGCTTCCGCCCCTGCTTAATATCCCTCCTCTTATTATCCGCAATCATCCACGCGCTCAGCACCAGCGTCAGGATACACCCCAACCCGCCAAAGGCCGCCGTCGTCGCGAGCGCCGGGATATACTTGGGTGCGTCTTGGTTGCGGAAGATATTGCTGCTCACGACGCCCATGAGGTTCGCGACGGGGACGCCGACGGAGGTGAGCATGATGCGGCGGTTCTCGTCGGCAATGTTGTTGTTGTACCACACATCAAGGATGACGGAGGGGGCGGACGTGCCCCACGTCATCATGAAGCAGGCGAAGTAGGCAACATGGATTTGAGCGGCGACGTCGATGGCGACGTAGATGATGAAGCCGATGAAGGTCAGGAGGAAGCCCAGGGCGATCTACCGGCGTCGATGTGGTCAGTGATGGTGTTTCAGAATACAAAATAACGAGGTTAGCGGCGCAGATCAGAGACATAATAGGAGGTTACTAATGGACGATATTGAAACGACCAGGGGCAGAATATTGAGCCGACAAGCTCGGATTGTCTGAGGCATCCTTGGTGACTGTGTGGAAATGGTATGGACTCACTACACGAAGCAAAGTCAGCATATTCGTTTCAGAGTGAAGTGAAATTCGGATTAGATGTCTCAGACTGGAAGGCTATTCCCGAATATATGGGTTAGGGATGCTTACCAAAGGGAGATCGCAGACGGGTGAGGTCAGAGGCGAAGGCGAGGATGAGGAGCATCACTGCACCGGACACGTTGGGGGCAACGGTGTAGAGGTTTGTCTGGATGGACTGGGTTAGCTTCTGGTATGCGGTTATGGTACGACTGGAGAGTTGAGATACCAGTACAGTGTTATAGCCGAGGCGGTCGATGATCACTGGAAGGAACAACTGGACGGATTGGAGAGGAACGCCAAGGCAGATTTCAATTCCTGCAATATGTCGAGGTTATTAGCGTCTTGGATTAAGCGTTTGGAGGCAACCAATTTCGCATACCCAAAATAATCCAGCTGGTAGGGTGTTTGAAAATCTTGAGAGCGTCCTTGAGCACAAAGGGCTCGTTGACTTGGGACGAGGAATCAACCTGCATGCGGTAGAAGGCCAATTTCTTCTCGTCCTCCGTCAAGAAACTTGCTTTTGCAGCACTATAAGGTAGGTACCAGAAAGCGAAGCAGCTGAAGAGAACGGTGCAACATCCTTCGATGAGAAACAGATATCTCCAGTTGGCAAGACTGCCAGTGTGGATATGGAACACGCCAAAGGCCAGCAAGCCGCCGAAAGCAGACGCGATTGACTGTGCTGCATAGAACAAAGCCAGGCGCCGGGCAAGCTCTCCTCTGCGGTAGAAGGTAGTCTGGTAATAAATGACCAAGGGGAAGAACGCGCTTTCGGACATGCCGAGGAACCAGCGAATGGTCATCAGGCCGCCGAAGTTCTTGACAGTCACAACCATGACAGTGGTGAAGCCAAAGCAGAACATCATGATCGGAAGGACTCGACTGGGACCGTACTTCTTGCCCGCAATGCCGAGGAAGGGAGCTGTGAGGACGTACGGCACGAAGAAGACGGACAGGATAATGTTGTACTGGTCGCCTTTGAGCTTGAGCGTCTTCTCTAGACCGGCCGTCTTGGCGTTGCCGAGATTGGACTTGTCCAGGGAGTTGAAAAGGTACATGACGGCCAAAACAGGGAGGATGCGAAGGTCGAACTTCCATACCAGCTTCCGCTCTGCGGCAGGATCGAGGGCATAGCTGGCGGACATGCGGCGGGAGTCGGAATAGTCATCCTTATCCACCGAACCATCGTCGATGACCTTGGTTTCTTTTTCCATCGATTTGTGGATCAAATCATGCCCTAGAGAGCGTTCAGGGTCATTGTGGAGGGATTCCGCCATACTCAATGGTTAATTTCGAGGGAGGTCCAACTAAGGCGGAAAGGCCAACAGATCACACAGATTTGGTAAGAAGGATACAACTGAATACCTGATACTGAGAGGGGGCAGACAAGAGAGGCACTGTGGCTGAGGGAGAGAGCCGATGAAGAGAGATCGCAGGAACTAGATGCAGATATATAGGCTATGGCTTCCTGACAACGGCAAATTTTGCGATGATGCTTCGGCTGAAAATGCGTATTGACCTCTGCCCCGCTTCCCTGCTTGAGCCCAACTTCTGTTGTAGAGCGGGATATCTCAGTCCCTGTCTTACCCTGTCTGCGGAACAGGAACGCTGATAAGGATGAAGATACAGCCAGTCAGGAAAAGTCTCGGAGAGATTGCCTTTCGTTTTCGGCCATTGGTCCGAGTGAAAATCTTTCTACAGCCACAGTGCACCATCCTTTGCATGCTTTACATTGCGACTGCATATGATTCCGGGCAGCAACCCTATGGCTGAAAAATTTGCCCATATCAGAAGACGGGAAGACATGGTTGTGATATCAGTTGGTGATCCCCATGACGTAGGGCTAGCAGTTGCGACCCGCGATAAATTACGATCCGGCGAGGCAAGCCATTCCATCGGGTGGTCGCTGGATTTTCAAGACCCTGGTTCAGCATTTATTATGTCGAGGGATTCGGGCTGAAGGCCGTCTGAGGTATCGAAGTTGAGCAATATCCAGAGCGGAAAAGCCAGAGATGTTGAAAAAAGCGGAGGCCGCGAGGCGGATAGCACGTTCTATGATCACTCAAGGGCCTTGAAAGAGCAACGGAGCCCGAAGACGACCTTCTAGGTGCGGTAAAGTTTCGTTTCTGCTAAGGCTAAAAAGTGCGCTTCATATGCAACAACATGAATCCAGAAAGACAATTACTCCGTCGCCATGCTCGCATTGCACACAAAACGAACTATAACCTTTGTGTGGTTCGCGGTGTATGCCAGTTCCCATCCGAGCAGCTCCAACTTCCTGCTGTTCTCAACATGTCAAAGTGGCGCAAGCGTTCGGCCTTGGGACCACGAGATTGACCAAGTTTGACACGCCCTCGTCGTCTGCAGCTGCTGTCCACAAGACGTCCAAGTCCGGGAGAACGTGGCAGCATCTGATCTGGTTGATATTGGCAATATCTGCATTGATGACGTTCAGATCATTCTGATTGTTGATGATGTCTTGCAGATTGGTAAGGACGCCGCCGAAAACTTGCATGAGGTTTTGAATGGCGTTAGTGGCATCCGTGGGAAGTGCCTGGATCATGGCGAGAACCATGAGTTCGTTGGGTTCGTCCTGGGCAAAGCCGAGGGTGAAAGAGGCGAAGTCTCCGTAAGAAGCGCCTGTTGTGGGAGGAGTGTTCAAGAAGGAATTGACCATTGTGACATCACTATTCCAGCTGTCGATTGCGGCAACTACTTGGCCTTGCGACGGACCCGATTGACGCTTGGCGTATCTCATGGTTGAGGGTGCGGCAAGGGAACAGCCGAACAAGGCGGTAAGGATCATGGTGGTCTTCATTTTGCTGACTTGGAGAATGCTGAGCTTACTTGGCTTACGGATGGTCTCGAATGGATCTGGAGCAGTGTAGAGTGTCCGAGGCTGAATCAGTGTCGAAGTAGGGGGGGCTATGGAGATGGATTGTATGAAGAGATTCTACGTTCACTCGGGCTCGGACACACCTATCTTTATACGTCTTCGCGAACAACTTCATTGTTGATTCCAGGTCATTCACAACGCAGGCCTGGAGTTATCGCGACTCTATTTCTGTGGTCTTACTCCGCGACTCTATTTCTGCGGTCTTATTCCCAGACTCTATTTCTGTGGTTTTGTTCCCAAGCTCTGTTCTAGAGGATTAGGATTAGTAGTTTCAACAGGCAGTACAAACCAGGCCCAGAGTAATAGGCCTGGCCTTGTCGGGCCTGTACTAGTAGGCTTCCAGGCTTCTCTGGCATTGCTTAGTAACCAAACTCTCTAGTAAGGATGCCGCGGTACTTATTCCTCGGTATACTGTATACCTATTCTGGGTGCAGGTGCAACTATACTGGGTTAGCGCAAGCCGTACAGGCCGTTATGCCAGGCTCATCTCCCTTAGCTTGTATGTAATGTACGTCCTGTTGAGAGCACTGATTAGGATTCACGCCACAATTTCTGCTTCGGCCCTTCTCGCCAAGCATTATGGAGGAGCCTCCTTGGCATTAGGGGCGCATTTGTTGAGGACTGGTAGTACAAGGGGGGCCTATTTCAGCATCTTACCACACTCTCGCCCCTCCAAAGCCTGCACGCGGTCTTTTCGGCTGACGACGCATACTGGAAATATGGCCTTTTGTTGCTATATGTAGCAAAGAGGATGGCACATCGTGATCCTCTCTGTCCTACGTACGTGCATATTGTTCATCACTCTTCGAATCAACTATACTGCCCACATGTCCCATTAACGATCACGCAACCTCATTCCTGGACCTCGCTTCGTCGACGCTCCGCTGCCAATCAGTCTTGGAAAGGTACCAAAACTCAATCGCAGCAACTAATCCGAGTGCGAGGGCGACACCTGTCCACAGACCCCACAAGCCCCAGCCTGCTCCGAAAGCCGTGCCCATCGAAATGGGCATGGCGATAACGTAATAACAGAATAATTGGACGTAGCCTCCAAACTCTTGTCTCCCCAGCCCTCTCAGTACGCCGTTACACACTGCAGCGAGAGCGTCGAATAGCTGGAACGCTGCACAGAGTGGCAATATCTTCGACACAATCGCGATAACATCCTTGTCGTCCGTAAAAAGTCTTGGAATGTACTCTTTGAGAGAGGAAAGGAGCGTGACGTTGAGTAAGCCCACAATAACGGCTGCAAAGAAGGCAACCTTTGTGCTAATTCTCGCGGCATCCGTCAGCGTCGCACCGATCAGATTGGCTACCCTGGTGGAGGCCGCGATCGACAAGGGGAATGGGATTTGGAACGTCAGCGAAGTCAGTGTGGCAAGCACTGACTGTGCCGCGAGAACAGTGACGCCGAAATAGCTGGCCGCGAAAGTCAAGATCTCGAAAGCCAGGCATTCCGCTTCAACCATGATGACGCCTGGAAGGGCGAGCTTGATCATCGGGCCCCAATTCTGCCAGCCTCTGCGTGTGAAACCGTTCCAGCATGACATGCCTCTCTTGCTGAAGAAGCGCACATATATGAAAAGTCCTAGTGGCAGCAAATTGTCTGTGACGGCTACCGCGATAGGGGCTCCAATGAATCCCCATTTGAATTTCCAAACAAAAAGCCAGTTCATGAACGCATTAAAAGGAGCACAAAAGAGCAGGACATATAGCGACGCAGAAAATAACCCCTGGGCCTGGACGTATCGTTTGGCCGCCTCAAAAGCAGCGTAGCCAGGAGCTCCAGCAAGTACAATCTTGAGATATAAGCCTGCAAGTTTCGCAACCCTAGCTTCCGGAACGAGGGCCAGTAAGACTTTGTCTGCAAGCACCCAGATTATCCCAATAGGAATGGTGATGGTCCAGAGAAAATAGATCATGCGCTGCATTTGCAGTCCCACAAGCTTCTTCCGGCCAGAGCCGTAGGCCTGTGCACACAGCGTATCTAGTGACGTTGCCAATCCTTGGTAAATGGCATACCCGGTGATGTTGGCCGACATGGAGGCCAAGCTGACGGCACCCAACTCTGCCGTACCAATGTGACCAACGGTGAAGATAGAGGCTACCGTGAGAGAGTACTGCAGCACAAAGGTCACCATCAATGGGGTAGAATATTTCGCTAGCACCTTTGCTTCGCGCTGCCAGGTGGTCTGGATCATTCCCGCTGCGACGGCTTCTTCCCATTTTGCGCTGATGTTCTTGGGGTCGTCCTGGCCACCGTAGGGCAGATCCGGGTCTCCGAGGAGGGGCGATACTTCTGATGCAAGACCCTGGGTACCATGAAGGACTGGAGTATCTTCCTCGTCTCTGGGGACTTTTCTGTCACCGCCCGGAATTATGCTCGGCATTTGGAGATGTTTGCCGAACAGGCTTTGCCGTCGTCCCTCAGTTGGGGGATGCTTTGGAGGTATAAGGTTGTTGTCTCTAAGCAAGCTCCTTTCTTCATCAAGCGCTTGCTGCCGCTCTCGCTTGGATAGTTTGTCATGTTCACTGTCTCGGTAGCCGTATGGAATTACGGTAGCCCTGCTGCCAGCACCTGCAAAGCTTGGTCGGCGGTACGATTCCACAAAGGAGTAGTGGCTGGAGGTTGGAGCAGAGGTAGAGGGACGCAGGGTGGAAGCTTCAGAGTCCGATTCGGACTCGTCATCAGAGGCTGCAGCCTCCGAGTCAGAGGCTTCTTCAAGGTCGCGCGCCAATGACGCGTGAGCTATAGGAGAGGATGCAGGGTAGGAGCGGCTTATAGATGCCACTCGCTGGATAGAGCTCATCGCTCTCGGTGGCGTAGGCATTCTGGTAGGCGGGATCTGCGAGCGCGAAAGGCGGGTAAGAATTTGAGAGTTGGGTTGGGGGCCAGGGTGGGGGTATAGAGCGGCCTGAAGGTCTTCGTTTGTGATCAGAAGATAGATGACACAGCAGCGCCTTTTCGGATGGATATGATGATATGTACTATTCGCAGTAAACAGTGTTGCGTATATAATGGGATCTGTTCTTTGATATTTGGTTCTGCACCGCCCAATCTAATCGACAGATGTACCGCAGCTGCCGAAAGCTGTTGAGGAGCCAAGGAATGCGAGAGGCTATTTCACAAGCTCACGCATCGCGATAAGGAATAACACACAGTCAACAAGTATATGAAGAGAGAGAAGAAGGTGCTCGTGTGTTGCAGTACAGAGCCTTCAGGATAGCTTCGTCGGCTCCTCACTCTGAAAGCTGCAGGTGGAGATAACAGAGGAGCGTTGCCAAGACGAGCTTATCAGCGATCCCCTAAGTCGCAAGTGGAAGCGGGACCCGAGTCCCATTTGAAAGCGTGCCACACTTCATTTAACGATCATTGGCGAGTTGTGACACCTCTTTCTACATATGTCTGCATCAAACTCCGTGATAGCGTGAGAAGGACATGGGGACCCCCGTCCTAACGTCACTACAATCGCCAATATGTCTCACATACCATCTGCTGAGCCGGAGCTGGTGAACACCTTCCGCCCTTTTTACAATCCTTTCGTGCGAAAAACAATTGTAGCATTCGAGTAAGCATCTCTTGAAGTCTCGCTGATGTTCCTACCTGTCCAGAATCCAACGTCCTGAACTGAAATCTCGGTGGTGCCTGCCGCTGTTCGAGACGAAGTCTCCTTTCTTGTCGGGCAAGATGACGCTTAAAACCACTGCACTTCAAGCTTCATTGCACACCATCTGCAAAAACTAAAACACACATCTACAATGGAACGATTCTGTACAATTCCATACATGGATTTCTAATTGAGACCCGCAGAGACTCCTCTTCTCCTGCCAATTCACTGAAGCTGTTCTTCGCCCTGCCGTTCTACGCACCCCTCCTCTTCCCCAACGTCTCCTCCGATGCCCGCGACCATTGCGCCAACGAGCGCACCTTTCTCTCCTGGCTGCGGCTCTCGGTCTACCTCGACATCGTTTCCGTCGCAATTTTGATCAATTTCCACCTCAAGCACCAACCCACGCCTATCGAGAAGAAGGTCTCATTTCCCCTGGGCTTGGTCTTCTGGCTTTTATCGCTGGCCTGTTTGGTCAATGGATTCGCAAACTATATCCGGACTGTGGCCAAGTACGCAAGGCGGAGAGCGCTGGTGCAGAGCGGAGTGAAGACTCAGATTGTCTTCGGTGTGGTAGCCACGGCAATTATTGCGGCTTGTGGAGTCTTTCTTGGAGTGGAGGCCCAGACGGAGGGCGCCAAGTCGCATCGAATCGTGTCATTCGCGTAGTCGCCAGGTGCACTGGGGACAAAACAGCGGCTTCCGCTTCTAGAAAGATATCGCATGTCATACTGAAGACTCCTGTGTTTACCATTGAAGAATTTTCAACTTTGTCAGGGATATTACCTTGAACTTTGCAGCAATGAAATGACCACCTATGAGTAGCCCTTGGGGACAACCAAAAAGTGCTCAGGGCAATCGCGGATATCAGGTTAGCGAGTCCCATCTTATCTACTTTCAGAGCATGATAGGGCCAATCTTCCCATGCGGTCCGCATCACACCTCCCAGTGGCGGTGAGGATGCCTTTATCAATCAGTGTCCTTTCAAGTGGGTGAGACATCATGTCGTCACCGAGTCGACCAATGCTGTCCTCGGGAGCCGTAGCAAGTCGATGAATGCATCGTAAAAGCAAGTTCGGTATCATTGTCCTCTTTCCCCAAGCCAGATTATTGTTTCGGTGGCATTTTCGAATATCCGCGACATGAGATGGACTTGACAAGCCTCTCCGACAGATCCCTCTGGTTAGATGCATACTAGATCGACCTTACAGAGCGCACCTAACAAATCCTCGACAAATCCTCGGCTCCCCTTACAATATAACTAGGAGTATACTATTTCCTTTCGGAAACGGAGAAGCTGTGCCAACTGCCCGTGCCTGTGCCATTTACTATACCTATATGCCCTCTACTATTCGTGGCCATCTGCTACTATACCTGTCCTGTCTGTCCTGTCTGTTCTGGCTACTATTTAATCTGTTCTACCCGTTTTGTCCTGCTCTGTCATGTTCTGCCTGATCTGTCCTATCTTGCCTGCTTTGTCCCGTTCCGTCTATTCTGTCCCGTCCTATCTTGGCTATCCTAGCTATCCCGACCGCCCTGGCTGCCCCTGGCCGTCCTACCTGGCCTGGCTGTCCTGGCTGTCCTGGTTGTCCTGGCTGTCCTGGCTGTCCTGGCTGTCCTGGCTGTCCTGGCTGTCCTGGCTGTTACCTGGCCTGGCTGTCCTGACTGTCTTGGCTATCCTACCTGCCTTGGCTGTCCTACTGACTGTCCTGACTGTCCTGTTTGTCTTGCCTATCTTGGCTATCCTGGCTGTCCTGGCCGTCCTACCCGCCTTGGCTGTCTTAAGCCGTCCTGGCCGCCCCGGCCGCCCCATCTGTCCTGACTGCCCTAGCTGTCCTGGCTGTCCTACCTGCCCTATCTATCCTGCCTGTCCTACCTGCCCTATCTATCCTGCCTGTCCTGCCTGCCCTAGTATCTGTCCTGCCTGTCCTGCCTGCCCTGCATGTCCTGCCTGTCCTGCTTCTCCTGCCTGTCTCTCAAGATGGAATCACCCCCTTTTCTTAATTATTCGCCTCCGCTTCGCTCCAGCGGGGGCAGAATACCTGCGGTAGGCTTTCTACCAGTTCTTAACTATTCGCCTCCGCTCCGCTCCACCGGGGCAGATCACCTGTGGTAGGCTTCAAATATTGAGATTTTGAAATTTTGATGGGGTGACGCTAGCAGGGTCCATTCCTGAGAGCACGTTAAATGGATTTTGACCACTCAGAGGGGAGAACAACGCGGGAAGAGAGTCTCACATAAGCCATCTCATATACTATTAATAATGCATCAATTCAAATGATAAGCTTCCTTATGAATGCTTCTTTGGTGTAGTTGGTTATCACGTGGGTGAGTATCACCAGCAATCTTCATCAGCCCATTTATTAACCCCCCCCCCCGCGGCTAGGTCTCATATTGTATGATTTGGTCGTGCCAAAGCAATCCCAAGGCCGCCAGTTCGAGTCTGGCAAGAAGCAAATTTTTGCTATCTCTAATCCTTTTTCATCTACAATCACGCGCTCCTAAAACGCAACACTGTAGTTGAAAAGTGGCGCTGCTACAGGCCGTGCGTACAACAACCAGGACGGACACGGTTTAACCTCGCAGATAGAGATAGCAGACAAAAAATGGACGAAGTATCTCGAGAAAAGGAGGAATACTTTGCAGACGGTGTTCTTTGGAGCGACAATCATAGCAATACTTCATCTGACACGAAAACCGTGTTCGAAAGAATCACCTGTGGATCTGAACTAAACCTTGCACCAGCTTGCCACCCAATTTCAATCGAATGCATGGAACGTTTTCGACAACGATTACGACGCATAATTCACCACCTACGCGATCTCGTCAGCGCGAATCCATTTTCGAAGGAAGCAGAGTCGTCCACGAATGCACCGCTTTCAACGAACTTTTGGATTGTACTCAGCAAGCTCGAAGTCGATGAAGTTTTCAACATTCTTTTATCTCACTTCCCTGAGCAAGTCCAGGTAACTTTGGGAAAGCCAACGGTTACAATCGATGGTCTACTGGCACTTCCCCACCAAGCAGACAACAACCTAGGCGGCTGGATTGTATACATTGACATTGTTACAGAGAGTGTTATACTTGATGATGGTAAAGAGACAGGGGTGGGCTCTCAAACTCATGGACTGGGTCTATGCGTCGGTTCTGCCACAGGCCAGGGAGGTGGAATTCAAAGATGGTCAGAATACGATCGATATGTCCCCAACAACCTTTCCAAGGACGACTATTCGAGAAAGGGCTATCATCACTGGTTCTGTACAAGGCCTGGTCGTACAATGAACCTTCGAGCTGTTGCTGTTGGATTCTGCCCTCTCAACTCTACGTTCTGGCCGGTACTTACTGAAGGTATTGTCATGGTCCTACTCGGTACTCTTACCGACAAGGGTCAAAGAAAGCAGTTTACCCCGAAGGCAATGTTTGATTGGTATGAAGAATGTCGCAAAGCGATACCCGATGTGGGAAGATTCCCGGATGTTGAACCTCTGAATCACTCATGGCCATTGCGACAAGGGTTTCGCAGATGCATTCCGAGGCCAACAAGTTGTCCTCATTGTGGCTTGACCCCGTTAGGAAAGACAATCTGGCTGAGAACAGAGGCAAAATATGTCTGCCCGAGTTGTTGGGAGCGAAGTTTCAAAGGACAGAAGAAGCGGCAAACTGCCAGAAATTCAGGACAGGTGAAATGTGGAAGGCCAGCTTGCGACTGGAAATTTGGGCCGTATATTGACCCGGTTAAGAAAACACGTCCAGGAATAGCTCCAAAAAGCGGTATTAGTGACAGATGGCTCTGCCAGCCATGCTTTACAATGGCGGTGAGGATTGCAGAAGCCTATGGAGTAGTACATGTGCGAGCAAATCGAGGGCCAACAATGAAGGAGGCGGGCGTCTTTCATTGTCAGAATCCAAAGTGTAAAAGACCGTTGGGGCGGAACAAAAAGAAGAACGAAAGACCGGCAGAACGGCCCCGACCTGGAATTAGTGATTGCTGGCTCTGTATCAACTGTTTCCGCAAGGCACGCCGTGGCACTCTTTGTCTGCCAGCTTGCTCTACATAGAGTTTCTGTAGTTGGTTTTGACTTTGATATATTCTCATAATCGTCATTGTTGGTGGTTTGCCCAGTGATTCCGTGTGCCAGACCGTCGGCAAGCGCTGGTGAATTGGTGGCTTCGTCGATAAAATGAGTACAGAGCTGCACTACGCTAGCCGTCAGACTTAGGTCACGTGCACTAATACAAGCTCGCCCTGCGATTAGAATCTGGTCGTCTAGAAGATGCTGAATTGCTTGTCCTACTGTCCCCGGGTGTAGTGGGCGATTTATGTACATAGTACCTGTCCAGGCAGTAGCAGGCAGATGACACGCTAGAAGCAGGTACCCATATACTTACTGAGATCACCACAGGCATCAGTAGGCATCTCTGAGATGGCCATCGTTGGTGTAGGCGACAATCACATTAGCGCCAGGGTAGAGCTCCCAAGGGCGCATGGCTGTCCTATACCTATTCTGGCTGACAGTAGGCTATGTGCCACACGTGTCCACCTGTCTATGCTAGAGGTGGTATTCACCCCACCATGATACTAGTCTTCATCATGTCCGCGGTGCTGTGTGATCGGAACCGTTCAGGGCCACCACATCACCAAACCACATGCCACTGAGCACCACATCGCTATATTGACCAAAAACAATGACTTTACCATATTCTGGAGGGTCTACGGGGATGCCTCCCCCAGCGGGGACCCCAGCAGCATCGGCCTACGATACTAAACCTAGCCTAACCCTAACAACTAACCCTAACCGTTTGTTATAGGCGTTGAGATATCGACTTTGGTGGGTGGTATGAACATTTTGCCCACAGAATTCAGGGTGCTTGGTGGCATATTGGTGTGGTGATGTGGTGGCCCTGAATGGTTCCGCTGTGTGTGATGACTGATAATCCGACCTGAGACTGCCTTGACCTCACCTTCTTCGCTCGCCTAAAGTCTCACACTCATCCCACCACTTCGCCTTCATTTCTCACCCAGCCGTTCTGGCTGTTCTCGCCTTTCTGACCTATTCCACTGCGGCTTCTATCCTGTAAATTCCGGCCTACCATTTCGATCTTTTTCCCTACCCTTCGGCTCACTTGATCATCACCTTACCACTTGCCTCTCTCCACACCGGAGGTGAAAGAGAAAAGAGGAGAAGATAGGCCCGGGCTGGTATGGGCTGCATGGGATGACAGCAACGGCGTTAAATGGTATCAGACATCCCCTCTCCATCCAGTGGTTGGTAGAATGAAACAGGTTCAACCCTCCAGATTCAGACGCCACAACACCTAAAAGTAGATTGTGTAATAATCTGATGTAGCATGTTAGGGTGGAGTAGGACATATGATGTCGCTGCTTTAGATCTTGCATCTTTCGAAGTGAGTGTCGCCTAATGCTAGGTGAGACTCAACCCCAAGGCCCACCTGGGCGCCACGGGAGCAAGAAACAGCATCATCCTTGACCCGGGTCGGATGTGAGCCTAGGGCAGATTTTTACTGATTTTGGATTTAGGGAAGGCTTCCTAGAATTGTCGTTGGCCCCCCCAACCAAAAGGCGGACCCTCGTCTCTCTTGCGCGGCATTGAAGAAGATAAAGGTGTGTGTAAGCTTCAGTGAAGTGTAATAGTACCAGTATGTATATGTCTTTACGGAGCTATTGCTTTCTTAGTCACCCATGGATACTTACATAATGCTTGTAAGATGTTCGGCTCACTGAAGATTGGATCGATCATATTATGATCTAGTAGCGGCGTTGTGCGAAGCCCTGGCCTTGATGTAGGCCCTCTTCTCTATCAGCTGCCGCGAAATCGCCTTGTGCCGAAGCTCAGCTACCTAGCATAACACCGCATCTCTGTCGCCATAAGTTGTTGCTGTGATATCTGCTCACGCTCTAGCAGCGAGCGCACTACTGTCCTGTGCCCAGCATAGAGGTTCCTATCCATACATGTCCTCAGTCTTAAAGTCCGCCCCAATTCTCGAGTAGTAGCCGTACTACCATCTTGTGCCCTGATTTGACTAACTTGGATACGAGATCACCGGTCATCCCGGTATTTGTTCGGAGTCTCCATCAACTTCTGCAAGACGTGAGCGACTTCAGCTTCCTCGTAGTCAGGCAGTCGAAACGACTCAACGCGGACACGAAGGCTGCCTGAGGGGCATTGATCGATCATCTTGAAAGATTGGTAATATTCTTCGGTGAAGTACGTGGTTAGGATTCTAATATCTTGTCCATGTATAGAGACGAGCCGGATCTATATCAGTAGAAGTAAGTATGGGATCGCTGACGGGATATATATCGAACTAACAGGCAGTCCTCGCATAGGTGACCTGAATCCAAGCGTGTTATACTCTGTCCACTTTCTTCTTAGGCTCCCCTGGGTCCCCGCTGGCGCTTTCTTTAACTCTTGATGAACGCTGTCATAGTCCAAGGCGATTTTCGCTGCAAGATAGCAAGCTACGAACTCGGTGTTCAATATCTCATTATTTGTTGCAGCGCGTGAGTGTACCGTAATAATAAGAGCTTCAGGTTGGTCGGCATTCGTCATGATAGTTGAAAAACCAAAGTATGGGTCCCAGAAACGGAAGGAATTTCTAACCCGCTAGTTATTAGAGAAGAGCACTCTGTGTATTTGGAATGGGTGGATAGGTGGTGACGTACGGCCATTCTCGAAACGTCCTCGTTCCATCGATGTTGGTGGATTCAGCCATGAGGTCGCGGAGATAGCAGGCGACATCATAGCTTTCCGAAAAGGCATTCTCGGAAGGAGGCGACAATTTTGGCAAGAAAATGGCGGTGTGCACCTCTCCGCCGCTTAAATCAATGGCGACACCCAAGTCCTCAGCCATTTCTGTGTCAATCAGCGAGCTTCCAGCCTTCGCAGACTGACGGAGCTGGCAGAGACATTGGCGGCGGGACGTGCTAGGAATCGTGGTCGACTGCATATCTCTTTGGCAAGCGTTTCGTTAGAGACAGAAGATGGGGCGTCGTGGTTGTGTGAAGGTGATGTTGTTATGACGAAATTGGGAAATCATCTTCTGCTCTAAGATGGCCCGCACCACCTTTGTGCCCTTTAGGCGTTTTAGGTTAAGGCCTCGGACACGCTCGTCATCTGCCGGTATGATTCGGCCATTAAATGTAACCCACGTTCCTACCTAAATAGCCCCTTCTTCGTCGAGCAAGAACGACGCTTCTTCACCGCCGACATGAGAGCCGAAGATACTGTTATCCATCATAACCATAGTTCCCGGGAAAGCCTTGCGAAGATTGTTCTTTAACTAGCGGTCGTTAACGCTCTTTGGGCTATAATGGGTCACGACCTCAACTGGGCCAGGGACACCGAGGCGATGTACACGGGCGCCCATCAAGTAGCTATTGCTACTACCGTAGTTGCGGCTTTCCTCTACTTCTAATTTCCTTATTTTCAGTCTCTTTCTTGTGATTGTTGAGGCGCAGCGAGCGCGTGAGCAGGAGAACAAGGATAGCGAAGCATGGGCGCAAGGTGCTCTGCAAAGACGAAGGGCGCAAGCTCGGTTGGTCAGAAGGAGGAGGCGAAGGATAGCCGAACCAAGAGCGTATGAGCCACCTTTGCCCTATTTCAGGTTTAGCTTCGAACTCGACTTGGGAGGATATTTTCCCCGCCAAGTCTGCAGCCATCCATAACAGCTCGAGCTCGCACTTATTCTCATAATCGTCATTTTTGGTGGTTTGCCTAGTGATTCCGTGTGCCAGACCGTCGGCAAGCGCTGGTGAATTGGTGGCTTCGTCGATAGAATGAGTACAGAGCTGCACTACGCTAGCAAATATTCGCAGTTTGACTGACCAATGCTGAGCCCAGCAGCTAAGACGAATTATCTTCGTATCTAATGAATGAAGGTTGTTTTGCTCGAACATGATGCGGCAAGGCAGTATCCGCTGGTTTGAGGTGCGAGGATCTGGAAAGGCTGAGGCTGTAGAAACCTTTCGGTGTAGGAGCGAGCAGTTGTGACGCTCAGACGGTTATGATGTGAACCCACTGAAGCTAGAGGGCTTGTGTGAAGTTACTTGATGTGGCTGCGTTTGAGGCTACCCATTCCCGTAAGCCACTGGAGAGCTGTTTCGGGCTCCAGGAAGACGGATTGAGATCCTTGTCAAGTGATCGGCCAGGTCACCCACTACTCACCGGCATTCGCTCAGTACTCGCCCGGTGCTCACCCACTACTCCCCTACTTCTACTCTCTCCCTTCTACTCTCTCCCTTCTACTCTCTCCCTTCTACTCTCTCCCACCTCTACTCTACTCTTATCTACTACCGCTCTCACCTCAGTACTCTCTGCAGAGGTTCCTCCTAAGTGAGTAGAGCAGATCAACATTCACTTTTGTCAGACAGGATGAGACGTGCGACACCATGGAACACCCGCTGTACCACAGGATGTGGTTCAAACAGTGTTCACAGGAGCCCCACAGTCCCTACCGACGTCTAGGTGTGCCCGGAGGAGCCTAGGTGGTCCTACTAAGACGAAGAACAGGCAAGGCGACGCGAAGGCGGCATCATTGCATAAAGGGAGAAAGCGATATGTTGATAGATTTCCACTTTGAAAACGCCGAGGGTAAAATTTCCCGATCTAAAGCTATCTAAGCTATCTAATTGCGTGTTTTCTTGCTGTATGTGTGTCCCTGCGCTCGGCTCAGGGGCCCTTTTCTGTGTGGGTTTGGAGATGCGCCCTGTGCGAGTAGCTAACTGTTCCTGCTCCTCTATAACCATCCACCTGTAGGCTTTCTTGACTAGTAGTTGCCTGTTTGTTCGCTGCTTGGTAACCCATATCTCTTGTAGTAGTGACGTGGTCTCGGGGAATAGCCTTACAGAGGTAAGGTCTTCGGAAATTGGAGGGACAGGATCTTCCTGAGGATCTCGGAGTAGGATATCTGGCAAAGGAGAAGTAGCAAGTGACCCGATCATCTTTTGAGAAGAAAGCTTCTTCTTACTGACCAGGTGTGAGGTAGCACCGGCCATAGGCGATGAAGGTAGGACCTCCAGGTCTTGCTGACAGGTCTAATAGGACTTCTGCTAGCTCCGCAGGCCGCTGTTGCTCTGGCTGTATAGATTCTGCCTGCGCTCTCTGTGAATCTTTTCTAGGGCTTGCCTCTTTTGTTTAGTGATAGTTCTCATAGACCCCTCTTCCCGTTGTCTTCTTGATTTGATCATCTCAGGCTCGCACAGAAGAAGGCGGGGATCAAGAGGAGGGAGTTTCTCAAGCAGCCTAAGGCGCCATTGACACTTTTGTAACAGGATGCGGACGCAGGACAGATGCTGTTCAGGGTTCGCATAATGGCGCACTCTGAGCACTTTTTCAGTTTCGGAGTACCCAAGCGTAAGACACAGCAATGTAGTCTGTGTGGTGCTCCAAATTCTGGCGGACGAGCGCAACCTCAATAGCATGGGACTCATGGACTTGTGGAACGTTTAAGATCTTCACAAGCCATATCTCGCCTGCCTGGAGCGGCAAACAAGCGTTCTCCAAGTCTTCAGAATCTGAAGAGCCTGCTTTCGCATCGCAGCCCGTCCTGTAGCTCTGCAGTGGATTTGTGATCGGCATCTGTCTTTGTTGGCGACGGAAGGCGTTGATCAGTGGATGAATTGACATTATCCTGCCAAAGCTATTAGTCGATAGACTCTAAGATCGGTAACAGATCATACATTCTCAATGGAAGCCTGATCAATTCGTGCTTCCTGGTGCGAGCCAGCCAACGGGCTCCGTGAGACCTCCCTAAGAGAAGGGTGACCAGTTAATCTGACACTGCCGCAATCTTGGGCTCCTTCTGGTTGGGACCTCCTGTATACTTCCTCTGGCACATCTACGGCCTCTCCCACATGCTTTGACTACCATAAATGAAGTAAAGTAGGCGGAAAACAAACAAACATTCAAGTGAAAGCTGTCTAAGATGCAAAGCTAGTCGACTTCATTTGGAAGGCCTTAGGGATGCCCGTGAAGAAATGATACAAGCTATAGCCGGCCGATTTCACAGCCTGCTCCTGTGGCCATTTGGCCGTAGCAACGGGGCTTTGGTCAGCTGGGCTTTGGTAGCTCGGATTCTAGCAAGGATCCGACAACCGCTGTGTTGCCGTCTTTACGCTTGGTCGGGGCCTCAATTGTACCGGGAGAGGACACTGATGCAAACATTAGGGTTTTGATCACGGGCGATCCCGCTGCCGCAGCCTTACCCCGAAGAGACTTTTGCGGCCCTCCTGCGTCACCGCTAAATATCTGTCCCATATCCACGCAAAACAAAGGCATCGTTTGCAATGCACACGTCCTCCCCGCCCACGAAATGGCGCCGGCATCCGCCTCGACAGGTGACTTTGTCGACTATTATGACTTCCTCTCTATCGAATCCACAGCGACTGATCAAGAAATTCAACGCGCTTATCGCAGGACTAACCTGAAATATCACCCCGACAAATTCAAGCCCACGCCGGACATTAGCATAGAACAAGCAGCGGCCAAGTTAGACCTCCTTCAGCAGATCTTAGCGGTTCTCAAAGATCCAGCAAAGCGAGCAGAATATGACCAAGTGCGTGAGACGAAACGGAGGAATGCCGCCGCCCACGAGAAGTTGGAGGCGAATAGGAAGAGATTGAAAGTCGACCTAGATAATAGGGAAAAGAAGGCGGCGATGCAAACTGATGGTTTGAAGAGAAAACGCAGCGAGCATGAGGTGCAGGTAGAGAGTGCTCAGGCGGCTAGTCTGCGCCTGAAGCTGGCGATGGAGAAACAGAGGGAGGAGGAGCGAACCCGGGAAAAAGAAGCCGCCGAAGCTCGGACGACGATAGCTACACCGGCAGAGCCTGAACAAAGGCACCGAACTGTCAAAATTACGTGGGTCAAGGAGGGAGTGGGCTTGGATATCGACGGTCAGGCATTAAAGGAGATGTGCGAGAAGTTTGGACCCGTCGAAAATGCTGGGACGATAAAGGACAAGAAGAGACGGATTAATGGTCAGAAGGAGAAAACCGTTTTGGGGAATGGATTTGTTGTTTTCGCATCCCTTTTGGGGGCGCAGGAAGCAGTGAGGACGGCAACGTGGGATGGGATTGAGAGTGTCTCGTGGGCCTTCACCAAAGATACTACTTGAGGGTGATCAATCAGGGGCGTGGTCCTGACTGAAAAAATTGTTACTACCATATCAGGTCGGCATAACTCTATGTGCTTACATGGAGGCCGCTGACCTCATGAGAGACACTCATCGTCGGTCCCGACACCTTTCCGCAGAAAGTTACCCTCATACCATACGAGCAGGACGCTTAGATGCTCGTTCCTCCTTACTTCACCTCTTGCTACCGATGGCTTGCAAAGGTGGCCGAGCTGTCCGCTGCGCCGACCGCATTCTCTGCCTTTCTAGTCCTCCAGAGTTGGATCTCAGATCGGGGAACATTCTCCGTGCCTGGACGGAGGAACCTCGTCGCCGATGTTCTCATTATCTCATATAGACGAAGGCAACCATAAGTCTCGCAGATGGCTGGAGCTCTAGGTTGGTGTCTCCTTCAATCAACTTCAGCCTGCTCGTCGTCCTTGGTGCTCTTTCGTTCACGACTTTTCAAGCTCGCATTGATACTTTCTCTGAGCCACTGGGGTACAAATGCTTTGACTTTGATCTCCCCAGCTTCGTACCCTTCTTGCGCATCCCAGCTAATCTTAAATTCCTGATCAGGATCATATTGAGTAGGCTCATCCGTGAGCCGAATATCCGTCATCATTTCCAACCGACAGAGTGCAAGTCCAATATTTCCAATACCGCCAAGCCATTTTCCAGTACTTCGCCCCCGTGATGATACCTTGGAAATATTCGAACCACGTGGTGGGAGACCCGCATTTCCGTAAGGCTCCAGGTTTCTCGGGTTTCCTGGGTCATCGACGAATGTTGGGCCAGTTGCATTAGGAGAAATGGGAGCGTACTCCTTATTGAGTTGTACTGGAAGAATCCTCTTCCTGACCACACCGGTATGATGAGTGCGAATCGTGAGTTCCTGCCCTAGGTAGCATCCTTTCCTGAAGTCGATGCCGTTGAAGAAATCTATATTGCTCTCTTGGGGTAGCGCACTTCCGCTGATAACCTCGTTCTGACCTTCAGCTATCCCATGGAGCATCCTATGGACCTTGTATTCGTCTTCCGAGACAAGATTAGAATCTTGAATTGTACTCTTTTCGAAGCCCGGCGTTCTTCTAAGTGCATCATAGGCCGTTCCTTCTGCTGTCCCAAGCCACCGCATTCCCATTCCCGGCCTTGGGTCGGACAATGTGACACCTTTGTCAATGGTCCAAGCCGGCGAAGGACTCCGTCCCTCTGTTTGGCCTTGATGTAAATCTTCTTCTGGGTCCAGCTTCCCCCCCTCCTTAGCCGCAAGATTTTCTTCATCAACCCAACCTTGATATACCCTGAGTTCTTCTTCAGAGACACTTTCCAGTTTGACCTTTGCTCGCAATTTATGCTTTTTCAAATGCGCTAGAAGGCTTCCTCTACTGCTTGCGTCGACATCGATGAGCCAAGGATGCTCTCCAGTTTCAGCGACCTGATGTCCACGCCAAAGAAAGACATCATTGAGCACTCTTCCCTGGGCGTTAAGAAAGGCTGTGTGGATCGGTCGCGTAACGGTAGACGGAGGATCGAATTTCGTAACGTTGGCAGGCAATAACCCCTGCAAAAATGGCAAGACATCAGGGCCAGTAAGTCTTATCAGTGACCTTGAGCTTAGCCACGCAAAATGGAATGTTTCCTTCTTTTCAATCACTGCAGGGCGAGGTATAGAAGTGTAAGATGGGTCAATGGTAACGACCGAAGAAGAATGGGTATGGGTATGAGCGAAACGGGAATAGAAAATGGCATAGCGCTGAGAATTGGTTCTGACTATTGCCCGCCTCACGGATCGCGTGAGCGACATTCTGCTGTCAGCTGAAAGTTGTAAACATGCACCCTGACAAGCTCACGCAGCATCTCAGGACCGCGGAGGGCATCCCCTCGACTTTTCAAATTGGATTGACGCAATGACGCTATGGCGCCAAGCCTGCGAAGCTTTAAAATGCCCGCACGTACCAAAAATTGGCGAAACAGAAATGACAGCTCCGTCCAGCTTTTGATGCTGAGACGCCGACGATACCGTAAGCAGCGCTCTTCTAAAGGTTGAAGAACCGCACTTATAGCCCTAAAACTAAGGCTTTTGAGGCCTCAGTTAGTGGACAATTCCGCCGTATTTCTAACAACTTACAATGCCCTACCTCCCCGATCTAAACACCTACCTTCACCAATCCTCCCTTCTCATCCAAGCCTACCCCACCACAACCCGCATAACTACAAAATATTCCCTTCCTCGAAGGCCCAACCCGAAATCGAAATCAAATGCAAAGCCAGCACCACCGGCGCCCTCAGAAAACGCCGCGGCAGATACTACCTCAAAGCCACACCGTGAACGCCTTCCCCCGTCTGCAACGCTAACGCTCAAGACCTTCGAGCCTGGTAGTGGGATATGTCTGAAATACAAGACTGACAAAGCGGCTGAGGTGGGACGGTTGTTGACTGGGTTGGGGAGGTTGGCAGGTGGGGAGGTGATTGAGATGCCTGTCCCTGCCAGTGCTCCCGCGGCTGCACCAGTGGAGGATAAGATGGAGGTTGATGAGGTGGGAAGTGGGGCTGTAACGCCGAAGGTGGAGGACGGGAAAGTACAGGGGCAGGGACAGGGCCAACCTCAGGCGCAAGGCGGAGGTGGGAAGGGCAAGAAGAAAAAAGGGAAGAAATGAAGGGGCAGAGAGGGCAGAGACCATGGATAATATAGGATCAGCCATGGATCCTACGCGAGCGACTTTCTCGGGTTCTGGATTGGGAAAGTGAACGTGAAGAACAAAACACGAGTCACATTTAAGGAACTAATATTCTGTCCCGCCTTTATATTTGCAGAAGCGGTCCTATTTGACAGGGAGTCGACTCATGATACCCAACGCCGCATCGTGCATGGAACAAACAAAGCAGGGAATAATGCCGCGACCGGGTTCATGGTCGAGTCTAATGCAGCCGCGGTATGAAGAGGAGATGGAAGGAAACCCCAGCCTTTGACACCTTTCTCCCCCCAAAATGCATATCATAAACAGTCACTCAATCAGCATACAAGTGTCTAGAAGTCTTCATCAAAAGTGAAGTCACCTCCATTCTCTGGCTCAGACTTCTCTTCACCAGGTGTCTCGACCTTCTTCTGTGTGCTGGCCATGACACCACTCTTCTGGTAGTCGCCGACGCGCTTCTCGAAGAAGTTCGTCTTGCCCGAGAGCGAGATGTTCTCCATAAAATCGAATGGGTTGGTGGCGTTGTAATACTTCGAGTTGCCGAGCGAGAGGAGCAGTCTGTCGGCGACGAACTCGATGTACTGCTTCATGAGTGTGGCATTCATACCGAGAAGTGCACATGGCAGTGCGTCTGTGAGGAATTCTTGCTCAATTAAGACAGCTTCGGTGATGATGTCTTGGACTGCTTGCTTGCTTGGGCGGTTATTGAGATGCGAGAACAGGAGGCAGGCGAAATCGGTGTGCATGCCCTCATCACGAGAGATGAGCTCGTTGGAGAAGGTTAGCCCAGCCATCAGGCCGCGCTTTTTCAGCCAGAAGATGGACGCGAACGAGCCGGAGAAGAAGATACCCTCAACAGCGGCGAAGGCGACGAGGCGCTGTGCGAATGTTGACTCTTTGTCTGAGATCCATCGCAATGCCCAATCGGCCTTCTTGCGGATGCAAGGAATTGTGTCTATCGCGTCGAATAGATATTGTTTTTGTTTTGGCTCTTTGATAAATGTATCGATCAACAAGCTGTACATCTCCGAATGGATGTTCTCCATCATGATCTGGAAGCCGTAGAAGCATCGTGCCTCGGGGATCTGGATTTCACCGCTGAACCGCTCGACAAGATTTTCGTTGACAATGCCATCACTCGCTGCGAAGAAAGCAAGGACATGGGAGACAAAGTAGCGCTCATCATCGTTGAGACGGTTGTGCCAGTCGTGGAGGTCCTTGGACAGGTCGACTTCCTCGGCAGTCCAGAAGGAAGCTTCAGCTTTCTTGTACATTTGCCATATCTATGGCTGAATTAGTTCGATTCGCCTTTACAGTCACTTGACGCGTCAAGTCTGGCACGCACCTCGTGATACTTGATGGGAAAGAGGACAAAGCGTTGAGGGTTTTCTTGCAGTAGTGGCTCGTCGGCCTCTGTAGGCTTTATGGTTGGTGCAACCTTTGGTGCTTGTGGTGAAGCCTGGACGACTTCGGTGATTGGCTTCTTCAGGTCTGACTCGACGGCGGTTGGCTCGACAGTGACAGGAATGTTCTCCTTGTCCATTGCGGCGAAGTCGAGTTTTTTGGCAGGTGAATCACTCATTTTGAGATTCTGCAGGTTGCCGGCCGCCTAGAGGTGAATGTCAGTCAGCGCGACGCGCAAAAATACCGCGGTGGGGTACTCGGGTGGCGTACCTGTTTAGAGGGGGTGGTTTGAGTAGCCATTGTAGTAACGGACGTGGTCGGAGTTTGGAGAGGACAAAGACTACTGGTCAAAGAGTTTTTGTGGTGGGGAGGATGTATGGTGGTAGATGGACGTGAAGATGAAGAAAACAATGAGCGCAACCTCGGAAAGGATCGAAGCGCGACTCCACGTGACGTGATTTAATGGCGCGTAAAGTGGATCAGCCAATTGTGTTTCGTGTTTCCTGCATGACTCGAATCCCACTGTTCATGTCGCCACTCGATAGAGGACTTCCAGGATTGCTTATGATATGGAAATTACTCTTCGTTGATGATCTTAAAAAGCCCGCTTTGAAGTTCCCATTAAGTCATGGACCCTCTCACTTCTCCCAATGACGCAACAATACAACGTAATGGAAGCTGCCGCTTTTCGTGCCCGCGTACCAATATCCGAACGTGATCTTGTCGGGTCGCAGGAGTCGACAAGGCGTTTCAACGAGATGAGAACTAGGCGCATTCCGCACATGGCGCCGTGCTTCCCTATAGTGAAGTGTTCCAAGATTTGCGCTTTCTCACTGCAGTAATACCAATGGTTGGTTACGATATGGCGATGATCTCATCCAGCCTGTGGCAATTGGCCGTTTTGTCTGTGTCTAGTATTTCGAATATTGACTTGTTTGCAATACGCTTTCTCCTCATCACTGTACCTGAATATCCCAGAATGCTGTTTTGAGAAGGGCGGGTAATACGAGTTAGCCGAGATTTTCATGGTCTCTTCAGGTGTCTATTTTACTGTCACTCATAGCTGTGTAGTTTATTTTGTATGCAGGCCCTTCTTTGTGCCTCCATACCAAATATGGTTACGTCTGGCTTCTTCCGTGGGGAGGTTTTTTGATCCAGACAAGGACATTTTAGACCTAAGTGGCTGTCTTTCTTCTAACACTTTGCCTCTCTCCCGATTAGCAAGCAAATCCCATCATCAGCTAATCCAAGTAATCATACACAGGTCTACGTAGTTACCGGCGGCAGCACAGGCATCCGCTATGGAATTGTCGTTCATCTGCTCTAGCACAACGCCTCCAGAATCGTGATCTTGAACAATTCCGAAGAACACGCACGAGAAGCTATGGTGGACCTGGAGCAATATGGCGATACCTCTCGCGTCATCTGGCAACAATGCAATCTTGGTGGCTTGTAGCAGACCGACGAGGTGGCCAAGAAGCTACGAACGGAGGAGTAGCGAGTTGATGGGGTACTTAGGTTGCACTCACTGAACCGAATAACCTCGACAGCAACTTCGAAGTCAATATGCTTTCTCAGCTGCACATAGCTTTAATCCTCGTGCACACGCTCAAAGCGACGGCAGAGACAACGGGCAGGCCATCATGAGTGGTCTTCATGTCATCTGAGATGCACTGCTTCTCACCGTCGTCGACAGCGTTTGCCTCTGTTGAAGAGATCAACACTGGTATCGGCGCGACCGAACTCTACGCTCACTCGAAACTCGCGCGAATCCTGATTATGTGAGAGCTCGCCCGCCCGCCCGCCTCGACAAAGGCGAACTCGACTTTTCTCAGTCACCAAGTCATAGTTTTGTGATTGCCATCGCCACACACCCAGGTTGTGTCAAAACGCAGCAGCAGGATCAGTTGCCGGCAGCCTATGATGAAACAACTGGCAAGGTGATCGTGAGGATGGTCAAGCTGCTTATGACCGACCCAGTCAAGCACGGATGATGTTCTGAGCTGTTCACAGCTACGGATCTGGAGATGGTGGAGGGTGAGGGAGTGCACGGGCAGTATATCACACCAGATAAGAAAATCAGTGAAGTCAGTGAGAAGGTTAGGACACTAGATTTACGGGTTTCGTTGATGATCTACCTTCTGAAGCATTCTAGCGCAACGTGCTCTGGTTTTAGACCAGTGCCTCAAGTCGTCCAGCGGAACATCCGAATAACCTGTTACCCCAATTCCTTTCACCGTCCAAAATCACGCCAGTTTTACCCAGTTGTCACGCCTTCTCACCTTTTCGTGGCCCACTTCCGCCCACGCACTAAGGCCGAAGTGGTACCCGTTTCTGCCCTTTACCCTTCGCCCTACACTGAGCCTCGGGCTTGCTGCAAAGCACTTGCATATCGCCAGTCAGATGGCACTATGCTGCTGCTTCACCTTCATAGCCAAGTTAGCATATACTCGAACAACAATGATAACACCGACCGCTTCAACGGCTTCAACATTCCTACGGCTACCATTCCCAATGATGTGCCTGCGCTAAACCAGGACGACGTCGCTGTGACGCAGCTACAACCAACTGGCCACATGTGCACTTACGCCGGTTGCGTGAAGTACTTCAAGGACAAAGGTGACGTGATCTGTCACATGAGAACCCTCACCCAACTGCCTAGCCATCACTGCCATTACCCTCTTTACCTCCGTAATGTGCTCGGAAATCGTCGCTCACTTCGAGGGCTATCACAAGCTCGAACATGGTCGAGCTCGCTACTTGGCTTCTGTCTGAGCGCTCCTCTGCTGCGAGAGTTGGATCAACCGTGCAGTTGCCGCAAGGCATCTGGCTTTCCGGAGAAGGAACGGACGACGGCCGGAGGGGCGAAATTCGGTATATTTGGAAGGCCCTGGGAGAATGGACAGTATGTTCGCGATTACCACTTTCATTCGCCAAGTAGAAAGACAGTTGCATGATTCAGATAAATGTGTATCCACTTTATGGAATCAATGCTACTACTGTTAAAGAAGTTGGGGGAAGAACACTATAGTAGATTGCTACTCAAGATCATCAGATTTGAGTATTGTGCCTTTTTGGGCCAGTTTGTTGCAGTGATTAAAGCGGTCAGATCATCGCCGCGACAGACCCTAACGCGACCTTGCCCGACACCAACATGTTGATTCGAGACATGACCAACTAAAGTGATCGGGGTAGCTTATCTAGATAGTGACCGGCCTTGCTTAACCCAGCTTAGCTGACCCTCCGATTGCTCGCCGCGCTCCTCTCCACGCATCCTTTCTGCATTTCGCATCGCAGGCGACTTCTCGGCGCACTCGGCGCTCTGTCTCCGATATGGAAGAAAGGCTGAGGCACACCTGTAGGAAAGCCATCATGAAACCTTGATTACCTCTGAAAGTAGGTGTGTGTTTGTATGGAGAACTCCTATCTCCCTAGCCGATAAGGGGCAACTACCATGTGTTTCCACCACACTATATGCAACGTTCTCGACTGTGTAGTAGACACAGGATGCCAGGATGCCAAAAGGCATTCATGGTGCTGGCGGTGGTGACCCAGTCAGGCTGAAAAGGGGGCATCAGGCTCCTTGATGTGGATTTTGCCTTCGAGCTCGGGAAAGGTGTCGAGGAAACGACTGCCAATGGTCCAGTGATCAAAATCTGACACATATTCTTCGAAGACTCTCGTCAGCTTTCTTTGTCCCGTGTCTTCGTCGGTCTCGAAACATTCATCCAGCGAATATGGCCAGTTACAGCTGACACCAGCAGCAATCATACTGCTTACAAAGTCGCGCATTCTGACTATCAGTGCATCACGAACAGGCGCTCTGTTAATAGGTCAGTTCTGGATACGGATGAAAGGCTGCTAACGCTCACATTGCGCACAAGTCGATAGACGCGACGTGTGGGACCAGCCGCTGACTTGGTGTCGGCCTAATCATTACTGGCACCTTGGCGTACGTCTCCTTCGTCGGCATGATTGTCCACTGGCCAAAATGTCAGTTTATGGACCAGAGACCTGGTTCAAGACAGATGACGTACCCGCATTAGGTAAGTAAGCAAATACATGCCTGCCAGTTGAACGAAGATTGGAGCATCTTTAAAGGTTTTACAGAGCTCGCAGGCCCAAAATGACGCGGTATGAGGGTCTGATGGAACCCTATCTCGGAAGAACAGATCAATGGCTGTGAAGTCAGGCCCAGAGACTTCCTCATTCGGTACACCGCTTGCGAGCATGTGACGTGCTGCATCACGGTAGTCTGTGTACACTCTTGCCAGGGCCGAGTTGTCGAAAGTGATGAGAGACTGGATAAGATGGATGGGAATGCGGAAGTGACAGAGCTGCTGGATCTGGACCTTTCGCGGATAGCCATTCGCCATGATGGCACTGGACATTGGCAGGTTGCCAAAGACCTCCACATAACCTGGTGTAGGATAAGGTCGGTGCTGGCGCCTTCTTTGTTGGTCAAGGACGGAATTCAAGAGAGAGTCCCACGACGGCCTTCCGTCTGGCCACTGGTGGGCCTGATGTGGACGCTCCACAGGCGACAGCTCATCATCGCCAAGGTTTGGACTGCCTTCGGAGAAGGATTCCTCCATTCTCTTCAACGTCGAATACTAGGAACACGTGTTTTCAGTTGTGCTCCAACCAACCGTTAACGACATTTATACGAGAAAAGGGTTAGGTATGCAGGAAGCAGAATGAGTGCTCTTACTTGGGCATGGTCAAACATCTGATTAGATTGGTCATCCATCCACGACGTGTGGCCGGTGGACCCAATTGAGTCATTTGAAGTAGTTACCCGATGCGAAGCTGGCCGGGATGTTGTCGTGGAGGCCGCTGATTCAGATCCAATCCATCCACCTGGCGGACTAAGATCTGTCTGATCCATGTGGACATCGCTTCCACTCTGCCCTGCGGCGTTTATGTCGTCTTTGACTGTTGCGGAAGGCGAGGTCGTCCTCTTCCGCTTCTGTGATCCTTTTGAGGTCTTCAAACTCGCTTCGACTTTAGCAGCAATAGACGACACCGGCGCGTTGGCACGGATCATAGCGAGTAGTTCCTGTATCTTGCTTTCCTCGCCTGAGCGGATCACTTCGAAGAGACCTTCCACCATGAGCGTTTGCGACTTGAAGTCTTCATCTCTGCGTTTGCCTGCGATCTTGCGTCTCTGATCTAATGAGTAGTCGAAGACGCATTCAGCTTTGGCCTCGCTGCAGGGGCGGCATGGCGGTGGACCTCTGCTACACTTATTTGGTCTCAGATTGCCTAGTCAGGGAAGAAAGGAAGTGATAGGCTCTCATAGAGATTTATTTACCTTGGTCTTTTTTTGCTTACAGTTCAGACAAGCGCTGGTTATGTTGGCTTCAGAGCGTCTCCTAAGTTTTGGCATGTAGCTCGTAGAGGCTTGGTGCTCTGAAGCAGGTAGAAGACGCCGATGTGGCTGAACGGGTGATGCAAGGCTCATTGTGACTGTTCCTGGATTCGAAGAGGACAGATTTGTATGCGGTTTAGCCACCTAGCATCACTATCCAAACTGTACGTGGCTATGGAGGATTTTCTGACGCAAGATCGGGAGTTCATCTGTGTTCGGAGCGAGTGTATGTCCCGCCGTCGCATATGTTTTCTGGTAGTCCGGAAAGTTGGTCCCACTTCATTCCAGAACAGTCGTATTGACTATTGGACTGATACAGATGAGAAAATTAGGTGCTGAAGAATTGCTTACACACAATTTGAAGGCTGAGGCGTCGCAGCAGGGGGTTAGGGAAGTCCACCATGTTATCTTTGGGTCCCGCGACGCTAGACCTCGCAACTAAATTCCGGAGGCTCGGCGGATTAATTTTCCGCCTGTTTCCCAGGGGGGCGGTTGGGGGTTTGGCAACCCGAAGTTGCCTTCCTTAACCATATCGTCGACCCCAGATGATCAACATTGTCCGCATCCTTGGCAAATTACACACTCCGTACATCAAAGCTAGGCAGTGATCTCAGAGAAAATTCAAAATGACTTGTGGATGAGAATGCCGGTCACAGCTACCTATGCCGAGAACGAGTGGGTCCGAATCCTCGAACCTGGAAGATGCCCCCCTCTTCCATTCCGGCCGATGAATCTCTCTTGCGTGTGTCTGTCTTGCAGCCGGAGTTGAAACGTAGTGGCCAGAACCAACGGGAGTTAGCCGTCTATGCTGGCGAACAGGGTGAGTGGCCCGCTCAGGCCCCCATCCTTTCGATCATGGTAGGTCCGTTCTTGCCGGGTGAAAATCTTCCTTTACGCGACATGCTAATACAATTTAGTGAGCTCTCCGTGCCCGTTTGGTAACGCTATTGGGTTTGATTGAGGCGGTGAAGCAAGGAGGGGAGGCGGCAGCTTTTGGTCCATGCATGTTCAGATGAAACAGTGCCAATTGGCGGTGGCGAGATGATCAAGCAGGAGGGAAGCCACAATGCAGTTCTCTAACGGTGGGCCCTACACAGATCTGGATGGTACGCTCACAGAACCTTTCGAATACCCGATGACCACAAAAGCACGTCCTGTACCAACATTACACAAGCTGTAGGACGAGCCAGACAGTGAAGAAGCTACGAAGTTCTAAGATAGGGGTTACGAGGAGTCGGAGGAAGCTCCAAAGCTCATGAGTGTTTTGGTTAGGCTTCGAACCTGGCCAAGTGGAATCCGCAAAAGCCTACATAGCCTACCACACCCAATAAAATCTCGTGAGCAAGGGCTGGTCCTGGTGGCTCAGCTTGCCGCACGCGCACTCCCATTGTTATGCCCCATTCTGCACGTATCCTACATGCGGCTGACGGAGATACTGACGATTATGTCAGGTGATTTTACTGGTGTATATAAGACCAACAACAAGCTTGTGCGCAGCTGGAACGATCACCGCAGCTACAGAATGGATATTGGCGACCTTACAGTAAGAGTGAGTGACGTGAATTCTCTTAAGATCTGCTACAGTCCGCCTACATTTACTGGCTTTACCCCGTCATATTTCTTCCCTTTTTGTCCTCAGCGTGCTGACTCTGTGACCTTGCGTAGCCACTCAACAGACATGGCAATACCGTCAAGGCTGGAGCCGCTCATCGTCCTCTCCTCTCTCCAATTTTTGCTCGAGCAGTACGCTTTGCAATCTACACCACATTGCCAATGCCTCCCGGGCCCGGCAAATTACCTGATCTTAACGCCATCGTCCTCTGCTGATCGTGGATAAAGAGGAGGACTACAGTCGGCGGGGCTCCAGAGTCTCCCAAGAAGACGGAAGATTCCTGGTCAAAAGGTGGGAAGAATTGTCTTAGAACCAGACACGCCGCTAGGTTGAGTGCATTCTGGTCCAGTGGAAGGATGAAACACGCCTTGAAAGGTGGCTCAACGATGGTTAGACTTAAGGCTTTGTATTTTGAGGATACGGGGTAATGAATCCTTAGCTCCCAGATGGTGCGTTTCCGATCGAGCATCCGATTGATGACCTGAGGTGCTGACAACGTTGCACGCCTGAGCTGGTTCATGCAGTATGTCGGTAGCTGCTGGCCATATCGACGACCGCAAGAAGAGACTTTCGTTCGAAGCGAATGCCCTTTTCCTCGAAAGGGTCGGAAATGGCCGTTGTCGAAAATACCAAGCTCATTGTCCACCATGATTTCAGTCGACCGGGGGGGGGGGGGTGCATCAACTCATTCTTGATCGGGTGGTCATTTGCGTTGACGCAAATTCGACAATCATGTCCTGTCCTTCGGGAAGCTCTCGTACAACGTCTTCGTCGACCACAATTTGCAAACCCTTCGAATTGATGTACATAACTTGAGTAATTCGCGTAGGGTCGATCTGAAATTTCTCAGATATGCCGTTTACCAAGTCTTTAACGGTGCGTTGCATGAGATATATTGCTCGGTAGTAGTCTTTCGTAGCATGTTTCAACCGGACGTAGAAGCAGGCAACTATAATGTAATGTAATCAGCAAAATATCGAGGAAAGAAAGGAAAGAGAGTTACCAGGTCTAATTGGTGGACTTGGAACTGGCTCGTATGCTGCATCGACGCCGATTGCGAATATTGAACTAGCTTGAGTGTTCGTATTTTCTCGCTTAGGCTTTTTGATGGCTTGTTCCGTTGGTTGCTGGATTGAAACATTTTGCTCGGGCCAAAGGTCTGTTCCTATTTGTTGAGGGCCGGATGGAGGAGGTTCCTGGGACATTAAGCTTGATATAGGCGAAGCAGACGAGGTCGGAGAGCTTGCTGCGCTTGGTTTCGACTCCCAGGTCTCTTGTCTGATTAAAAGCTGCATGTCCCGCTCTCCGGACAAGTGGACTGGGAATAGATCTGGATCATCTTGTTCAGTGCCCCGAAGGTAGAGTACGCTGACTGGACGTGTAGAGGTGAACATGTCTTGCATGGTTGTAAGCTTGACGTGCAAATCTTCCTCCGCGGACAATCTGCCAGAACCTTTGCCGTTTGACCAGGCTCGTTTGTGCTTGGGTATTTTACCTGGTCTACCGCCCAATGATTTGACTATGGAGCCGCTCCGTTTCCTTCTACCAAAGGTTTCCAAACCAGATTCTGTTTGACTGATCTGTTGCTTCAACTTTTCAATGATCTTCTTGACATAAGCCACGTCGTTGGATAATTTCCTTCCGGCACCATGATCTCTGAAGAGCTTAATTTTCGAAAAACAAATCTCTGGCTCTCCAGCAAAAGGTGATGGTATAATCATCTCGGTTTTTGCACACAGCCTGACGAGTATACCCTTGACACCCTTTGAATGACTAAAGTCGGTTGACAAGAAGTTAAAGCGGACGACGATAGAGCAATTCGAGGATCCAGTTAATGGATTGGGTATCCAAGTGACACAGAAGCCGTCGAAAGAAGTGCTTTCACGTTCAACCTGTAGGCTTCGCGTTTCGTTATCACCACCCTGATTTGGGTCAACATACTCCACGGCCAGGAGCTTGCCACCACGTTGATGAGCTTCGTTGGCGCCTCGTCCTTCTTTCCAGAGCTGCCAATATGCGCTAGGCTTTGCACGTTGTTGCTCGTCTTCGAAGGAGACACGAATAAAAGTCCGATACTTAATGGGTGATATGGTCGGCATGGGTGGCATAGTATCGAATACGGATATCGTGTAAGCTTGACCTTTGTTTAGGTAAGTGATTGGGATCTCCTCAGCGCTCCTGATCATCGCTGTCGGAGCATTTAGCGTGACATGGTATCGAAATCTATTGCATTGTTAACATAAAATGGCCCGTTGCGATGGATGGACACTTACTTTTCGCCGCCATGCATCGATGGAGGAGGAATGACGGTCTCGACGGGCCCAGAGATGGACTGTGTGTGAACAGCTCCACCCATGATCTTATCCTGCTGCTGAAGCGGTGGCTTGTGCGGCGAATGCTCCATGGCTTCGTACCCAGAGTCGTGGTGTTGGAAGAAATGACTGGAAGCATACGATTGCTGTTGTGGTTGCCGCTGCTGCTGCTGTACTAATGGGTTGTGGAAATGGGGCTGGAAATGCTGCATCTCCCACCCGGAATCATGCGATTGCAGGCTTTGACAGGTATGAGGCATCGACAGCGGTGTCCCAAGGTGCATCCCCATTCCCGGAGTGTGTAGGTCTCTTGCTTGGCTATGGCAGAGTGTGTTGATGCCTGATCGTGTCAGAGTATATAAGCCCGGAAGCTGATTGGCGAAGGAGGTGAATGCCAAAGAATTGTGATCTATGAACGACGGCGTCAATCTCCACGAGTCTGCCAATGGCTTGGGGTTGCTGTCGTGGTCTTTGCTATCATTAAGGTCGGTGAAGTGTCTGAAAAGATGGTCGGTAGTCAGTATATCGTCCTCTTCATACTCAACTGGCTCATATGCAGGAATCATTTTTGCGAGACAGTGACCAAGCTATGTGACGAAGATTGTTTGGGAAGATGGGTGAGGTCCGTACCTGGGAGATATATAGGCATCTGTCACTGCATCGCTTAGCGATGTCGATCTCTGCGCAGTACCCGAACCAACTGAAGCCGTTCCAGGCCCTACTTCAGGGAAGCTATTCTTGAAGGCCGCGTAAAGCTCTTCACTAGGCTTCTGGGACGTGCGCCTGCAACAATTGCCTGTCAGTCTCTCTGCTATTCATCGGCACACCTGGTAATTCGGGTTGTGGTAGACGAACCGGTTGCGAAACATTGTGTCGGATGCTTGTCTCAGGCTGACGGCGCGAGTCGTTGAAGTTAAATCAATGACTTGCAACAATCAATGATCCCTACCAGATAATCGTGCGCAACATAGGGCATGGGGATGTGAAGAAATTGCTCGGCTCGAGGAATGCACTGAGTGTTCAATGGCAGTATTCGCTGAATTCGCCGTCGCTGGTCAAGAGCCGCAGGGTAGTTGTCGTTGTCAAGCCCCCGCCGTCCTCGGAGACTGGCTTCTAGGCGTCAAATGGGACACAGGGAAGCAAGAGCAACATGATTTTGGCACGGAAGCGGAAAAAGATGCACAGAGAGGCAGTAAGCTGGGAAAAGATACGTACCTAACTCCCAAAATAGGGAATTTTGTTGTGTTTAAAGAGAGGTCGCTTACGGTTAAGAAAGAACAAGGACTTTGCCCAGGTGTTTCACGCCGCTTGCGTGCAGGAGCTGTTACTTTTTCATTGACAGAGTGAAAACGAGATCCCGTTGCGATGAGCTTGCTACAACCTGTCTGCCTCGATCTTACGAGATTATGAATGGTAACGCTCCCATCCCCGACTCCGTAGTGGCAGGTCAGCTGCACGTCAACTGGTAAAGCGTTGTTGTTTTCAGCGACCGTACAGAGCCAATCTACGGTGGCGAATAGGGACCTTTTATCTCTTAGCGTAAAAACTCGTATTTCACAACTCAGATCTCGACAAACCGACCACCATTTGGGCCAGGCCACCAAACCGAGGGTCAGCTTGTCTAGGGTACCTCTGTGGAGGCTATACTGATTGCCACATTAGGTAATCTGTGTTGACTAGCGTAGCGTCACAACTAACTACTACTGCAATACGTCTCCTGGGGCACGACGGGGCTGCCTGATCCTGCGCGTACGAGTAACCCTCCCCTCAGGGGCCCCCTGGGCTTCCTCTCCACCCCCAACGCCGAGTCCCTCAAGCTCACTGGCGCCTACACGTCTTCTGCCACGACGAGCAGCGGGACGTTCCTGCTCATGCTCTTGCTCGCGCTCAGAGCGAGTGGTTACATCAGAGATTCCTCGCCTATGGTTGGCTGCGGCGGCGGGAGGTTGTGCTGTACCCTCGTCTTCTTCTTCCACTTGCTGGGCCTCTGGCGGATAGGTGGAGCGGAATGAAATAGCGTCCCAGAGGTCCTCGGAGGGCGTTTGGTCCTGAGATGGTTCCCAACAGATTGTGACCGGGTACACTGCACCTCTATGAGGCCATGACCGCATTATATCGTTGACAAGCCGGGTTCCGGTCCAATAAGGAAGGAAGGTTAGTGGAGTTTGTCTCGATTTGTAATTCATAGCGATGCGCCAATTGCCTCGATCGTAGCGGAATGCAGCCTGAATAGGAACGCTTCTAGCCGCGTCAAGGAGCTCATGAAGGAATAGACTGAACACCAGATCCCTGTTACCACCAATCTCCGCATTAGCCTTATTCTCGAGAGGTGTGAATCGGCACTCTAAGGCGTCTTCAGAGGGCCAATGGCCAATGGCAATAGCGACTGCAAAGAGGTATTTGATCTCCGCTGGCGGTCGCGGAGGATCAGCGGTAACAGCGGTAGGAGTGGAGGACTGAATCCTTGGCGGTATTTGATCTCGCTGGCGAGGGAATGCTGTACGGCGAATCCGGCTACCCGCTAATCCCAAAGTAGGAGGATGAGGTGCAGTTGCCGTATTAGGAATCATAATAGATGGACGGTGAGGCAATCGAGTATATGGGGGAGGATCTGGCTGGTCTGGTATGCCCGGCAGAGTAGCCGTCGCAGATTCCGCAGAAGCTGGAGGTGCATCAGCGACATCTCGATAGGGCGGAGACCTGCAAAAACGACAGGTTCCTCCAATAGGAATAGTACGATGATCCATGTGGTAACAGGTAGGAAAGATCTCAGGGGTAGCCATTGCAGTCGAGATTGGAAGAATGCTGGGTAGAATTAGGACCAAACGAGTAGTAAGCCTACCTTATAATCGACTCGGTTTGGGCTTCTCGATTTAGTGCTTTCATCCTTCGGCCAGGTCTTCGACGACCTCGTGACGAGGGTCCCAGCCATACCCACCACGAGGTTTTGCAGCTAGCTCTAAGCGAGGGTCCTCTTCTGAGCCGTGATGCACCCGTGCAGTGTGTATAAGGGATTTGTAGTAGTCGGGGACCCTGAAGTCGTCTAAACGGGGAATAAAATCCGACGCAACTGGCGGTGTAGGAAGGTTAAGCTGCGCTAGCTGTTGATGACACCACTGGAGGGTTGCGGGGGTAAGATACTCGTCAGGATCTAACACAGAATTAGGTCTGGGATCCTGCCCGTGATGTGTATGATGAACCCAAAAAGGACAGCTCCCATGTGTAGCAATCGCAAGCCCGGCTTGCGATTGACTAGCCGTATGTGGAAGGTGCACCGAGATTTATGGGTAAGGAAAAGACGTACCGTAGTCGAGAACCTGTCTTTCAAGCTCGCTGTGGAGGTCACGATCGAAATCGAAGCCATGTTTAGGCGCATTAGGACCGCCACGGTAGAGGTCGTTGGGGACACCAGGGACGTGTAGGCTGCGATGTCTTTGCGGCCGAATAGGCGCAGCGTTATGATCTTCGACCCAGTCGCTAATGGCGTCCTGGAGGATAGGCATAAAGATGAAGGCTAGGATGACTTGATCGCTAGGAAGGTCCTCGCGAAACCAGCCATCTGCCTCTAGTGCAGAGAAGAAGATGATCCATTGTTCTGTAGTGCGGCTAATCATCTGGTACCAAAGGCTTTCGATCCGAGTGTTGGCAGTGCTTTTTCCGTAGATATAGCAATCGCTGAAGCAGATCTGGTTGAACACTTCGTCGGGGATGGTGGGATCGTTAAAACAGGCAGTATGGTAGAAGAAGTAGTGCGCGTCGGCCATCATAGGCGTCTCTCTTCCCTTGTCACTTCGTATGAAGTTAGGGCAGTAGCCTACTGCTTTCACAGTGTGGAGATATTGACGAAGTACACTGACCTGGGTACGATTGCTACTGCCGACGAAGAACCATATAATCTTGCGACTATAGGCGTCTACACAGCCATAGATCTCGATACCGAAGCGTGCCAGCTTATCGTGGCCATCTAGACACCAAAGCCAGTCAGGTCCTGGGACCACGTAGTTGTCGCGGCGTTTTTTCTTCATTCTAGGTGTTCTGGAGATAACGCCGTAGTCGTCGAGTATTCGGAGTGCCATGAGGACGTCATCTTCGCGAGAACGATGTCCATGCTTGCGAGCGAGGTGTGTAATGAGTTGTCGACGGCCGTATTGCCGTATACGACCTTCTACTAGAAGCTGTTCAATGGCATCGATGGTGCTAGCTTCCTGCATCTCTGCAGCAGCAGGATCGTTATGACGTCGTAGCCAGCCCTGTTCTAGACGAATTCGCTTGACGAAACGGGCAGTGAGCTCAACATTATAGTCTTCTGCGATCCGCCGAGCAATGTCAAGGTCGGAATAGGTTCGGTTGTGGGCAAAGAGGTGGCCCACGGCCGAGGTAAGATCGATCTCCATTTCGACGGCGGTGAGGTCAGATGAGGTCGGAATCTTTCAAGATTAGCAGGGTTCCAACGAGCGGAAGATCACGATCACAGAGACCTAGCTGTCGCTAATGGTGCATCAATATTGATGAAGTTGTGTAAAGTGTGTTGAGATCTGAGTTGCAAAATACGAGTTTTTGCGCTAAGAGTTAAAGGTCCCTATTCGCCGCCGTACAATCGGTAGAGTCCTGTTACTAGACCTAAAACTTTTGCAATTGGTGAACCCTTAGAAAGGCCCAGTGCAGGCGACCATGTGAAAGTCGTTGAAGTCCAATTGTAAACCTTACCTAACAGAGAGCCGGAATCAATCCTACCCTGGACCCCTAGGTAAGAAGCTCTCCGCTTTTTTGTCGAGATCCACTCCCACTTTCGCTATAGGCTAATACCACTAGTCGGTATTGGGGTGGTGCCACCAAGACTTCAGACGACGAAGGCTCCTTTCTTACCCCTGCCTGGGCTGGAACGTGAATCAAAGAATCTTGGTTTTTTTGTCGGCAAAGTTACGTCTGCTACAAGGTGAGTACATCTCTATTCCATGATCAGTGGGTATTCCCATTATCCGTTTCCTTGCGCAGTTTTACTCTCTGAGCACCACGGGCTCACTGATCTCGAACTCATGGCTCAGGGCAAGTATGAACAGGCGCAAGAGATGCGCCAGCAGGCACTGAGGCCGAGGGAGACAGTGATTGTTTGTGGCCGAGGCACCGGGCGAAAATGCGGCCTGCGCTTCCTCACTCTCATCGGCGACATAGAGTAATGGGTAAGCTCTCGGCTTGTGGGTGTGACTTTTGTGTTGGTGGTCGCGTCGACATCCGCGGCCGTCTCAAAGTCAAGGTGAACGCGGTTTGTCGGGTGCATGGAATCGTTGGTCGGATGGTCCGAGAAGGGCGAATGGGCGTGCTCATCGTTGTTGGTGGCGTGTTCGGCTACTCTCACTGAAGAAGAATCGGATCCAACTTGACGTAGCAGGAAAGCGTGGCGGATTGCCTGCAGTTGGGCAATGAGCTGCCCAGTGTTGTCCCAAACTGATCTTGCGTCGGTTAAATGGTGTTCGAGCAGCTGGGATCCGACCGACGCCACTCGTCGACAAAGATCTGCATAGAGCTGCACTGTGTCGGCGCGATCATGCACGAGCTGAGCCGCCGGCTCGCGAGGATGTTCCTCTAGCTCGAAAACATCGAACCTTTGCAAGAGCAGCCCACCCAAAGTCACTTCCCCTAAATGGCGGACCAATGCTTAACCCAAGGTAGCTCTTGTACGAAGATGCAAATGACACACGAGTTCAAAGAATTGAAACTTATTAGGTTGATCTAGACCGACATCTTTCGGCTTCTTTGTCAAACTTCTGAACAGACGGTTAACACGAGCAAAACATAATCTCTCGGCTCTTGCATGGGCCACTTCGTCGGTAGTTGTCTCTTCTGTTTTGCTGCCTCCTTTCTGTATCTCTTCGACGGGTTTCACTTTGTCCGCAGAGCTGCATTTCTGAGTTTCTGCCGTTGGCTCGAAAAAGCTCCCCCTAAACGCTGAGCAAGGATCAATGCAATCACATCTTAACAAGCACTTTCAGAGCACTGTGGTCCGCTGCCGCTCTAAAAATGTCATAGGCTTTCAACATATCGTTAAAGGCAAAGTCTTTGAGAAGTCAGCCAACATCTCTGTAAACGGATGCTAGAAACGTACTGTGAGTGATTAAATCCTTGGCTGAGAGCTTGCCTGAAGAGACCAATCGTAAAAGCATGGGAGTGGTCACAGCGTCGACGAGCCTCGTTGTGATAGCTAGAGTGTATTAGCAAAGTAAAAAAGTTCGCTCAAACCAGTCAGACGTACATATGTTACGATCCCACAGCTTCTCAAGATGAAGGTCCACTTTGCTTCCATGCACACCGACGTTGGCAATAATTCCTCCCGGTGCAACAAGATCTTGACATAGGTGAAAAGTTTCAGGAATACCAACGGCCTCAATCACCGTATCACATCCTTTCCCAAAGGTAAGATCTTTGACCATCTTTTCCGCATGCTCCGGATCCACCGTATGATGAGCGCCAAATTTTTTTGCAGCCTTTAGCCTATTGGCATCTTTGTCGACCAAGATCAATAGAGATGGCGAATAGAGCTGAGCGGTCATAAGGGCAGCAAGTCCAATGGGTCCTGAACCGACAATGACCACAGTCCCACCAGGTTGTACTTTCCCATTAAGCACACCACACTCTAGACCGGTCGGAAGGATATCGCTGAGCATGACCAAAGCCTTTTCATCCAGTCCGTCCGGGATATGGTGCAAGCTCGAATCAGCATTCGGGATCCTTACGTATTCTGCTTGTGTTCCGTCGATTGTGTTACCTAGTATCCAACCTCCAGTTGTACAATGTGAGGTCATGCCCTTGCGGCAATACTCACACGTTCCACACGCGGAAATGCAAGACACTAGTACCCGATCGCCATGTTCAAAGCTTCTGACCCCGTCTCCGATCTTATCGATGATGCCGACTCCTTCATGACCCAAAATGCGGCCATGCTCGCAAGTAGGAACATCACCTTTCATAATGTGCAAGTCTGTGCCGCATATTGTAGTGTAGGTTAGCTTGACAATGGCATCTGTAGGCTTTCGGACGGAGGGTAGCGGACGGTCTTCAAGGACCACAGAATTGAGACGTTTGTAGACAAGAGCTTTCATTGTGAGAGAACGTTGGAAGTGTCGAGGCTTTGTGAGCTGGGTGAGCGCCAATCGTGAGGTCGATCTTTGGAAATACATCTCGACAAAAGTTGGGAGAGCCAGCAAAAGTCCAGAATCGAAACAGACTGCGTCGCGGCAAAGCTGGCCTCGGAAGAGCACGTCAGTCGCCAGTATCACAAGTAATCTATCGTACCTGAGGAAGGTCTTAGAATTACTGAAGAGGGTGGCTGGCCACGGGTAGGGAGTTGTTCGATTGAGCAGTACCGCACAAGGTCACCTCAGAAAGAAGCTCTCGGCCGAATTCAGCGAGAGGTCTGCGAAAGCATGGCTAACAAAGACGGGTACGATGCATGCAAGTGACGTATGGCTGGAAAGTGCTGAGACGCATGATAGTTCTGAATAAATTCGAAGTGGCGTGAAGCTCTTTGTTTTCGGAATGAGACCAGTCGATTGGCTAAGGGCGTTGCAGGGGTTTGTCTTTGCATGCCTTCTTCGGGAGAGCAAATTCTGGGCCGTTCCTTTTTGTCACGCCACCTTTTTCACTCCTGGATTTTGGCGACGAATGAGCGTTTCTCGAGCGTCCATTGCACACCTCACGTAAATACAAGAATACGAAACATCCATGACATATTACATCACCGCACCACCCCGGCAACTTGAAACATACGCGTACCGTTTGTATCATGAATTTGTGTTCGGTCCCATTCTGCACTTAACCATAACCGCAACCATCGGCTGCGCGAGGAGTTTTGGGGGAGGGGCAAGCCGCTGATAACACGGGGCTTTTAACCATCTATAACGATGGGCATAATGTACACGACTTCAACCGGATCAATGCCGGCCTGATCACTCATACTCTGATCATAAGTATATGGCACAGCGCGCCTTCCTGTCACGGGCCTTGCTAGGCTCGCTCAGTCAATTTGTATGACTAAGGGGGTGTTCAGTCCTAGATCGAAGGAGTAGGGGTCCATGACACGTGGTGTAGCAAGTGTAACTAGATGTAGGGCATACAATCTGTATTGAGAAGTTGACCTTGGAGAGTCCCTGAGGCTGCTCCATGAGTCTGTCTATATACCTATGAACTCTTGCCGCGGCGCTTATGGTTCTGGTGGCTCGGCCCTCGAAGCCCTTTGGGCCCTCCATGGGTTCTGGAGATTATGGTCTGGGCCCTCAAAGCCTCGCAAGCCACCCCCTTCTTGGCAGGTTTGTGCCTTGCCAGGCTTGGCGCCTTTGCATCTGCCCAGCCATGGTTTGTAACACTCCCATATCAATGTGACATGTCTAAACCTACCAATCTGCCACCGGACGCGCGGTTTCCTCTCTGGATTGCTAACCTTTGCCTTGTAGGCTGTCGGATCTCTCACCGCAACGAGGATTGGTTACTCTATACGGAACAAAGCCTGGAGGAAGTCTTTCAGCGACTACAAGAACGTGGCCCTTACATTTGAAGGCAAACAATGTCCGATATGATTGAGCGGACCACCAGCATGGTCAACCTTCCCATTCATACATCCGAACCGCACTCACATTCAATCACCTAAACAGATGAGATCGACACAGCCACCAGTCGACTCGTTAGGGGGTGGGACTGTATATGCGTGACTCTAGGGAAGGAACCATTTAGGCGGCACATCTCAGGACCCTAGTTCGGTCTTTTCAAGGTTATGTCAAGACTCACTCGGGAACGCCTTCATCCCCCGAAGTAGGGCTGAGGCAACCGTAGCCGGGCAAAGAGCATCCTGACACACTGACAACATCCTCAGATATTTCCATCTGCGCCCACTTTCGGAACGGAGGACCATGCTGAAGCGATCAGGGAAATTACGAGAACATGGAAGAGATGCATCGTCAGGAACCAAGGCTATGGGAAAGGGTGCTGGGCAAGGACCATCACTCGATACCGACGAGCATGAACAACCTGGCCGATGTGCTGGGCCATCAGGGCAAGTAGCGTCCTCGAATATGCGCAGACTGGGGTGAGCGACTCTACAGAATCTTCTCTGGAAGGTGGGAATCGACTTGACCTTGAGAGAGCGCCAGAAAGTTGAGGCCGTTTCAGAAAATAAGCTAACTCTTTTTAGGATATCGACTCAAGGGCGCCAATATCAGCGGGCCCGGAGCACACATGCTCCAGATAGCTGTGACTCCCGTCAAGCACAGTACTATGCGGCGCATTGACGCAGTTCTTGTCTCGCCGAACCACCCTTGCATGGCTTTTGTGGCCTCGACTTTCTGCTGCTCCACGACCAAACCGCGGATACAGCCCTCCCGCTATCTGGAAAATGGGTGTTGCATGCAGCAAACAGGTATACATAGGATGGTAGGAAGCAACTGCCTTGTCATTCTATCGTACCAAGATGTCACGAGGGACTTAAGTACACAATGCCTGTCCAGGAAGTAGGGGGCAGGTAACCGTATACTTACTGAGACCACCTCAGTAGGCCCCAGTAGGCCCCAGTAAGGCCCCAGTAGGCAACTGCGAGTAGCAACCGAAACATGGCCCATTTGCAACACCGGATAATATTATTCCCAAAGCCAGACACCGGCCAAAATAGATGGTTTCAAAAGCGACACGTATTTCTTGCTTTTAGACTTTCTCATCCTCATGAGTCTCTTTCCCTTGACTTTGCTGCCACTCTTCGAAGTCAAGCACATCTGTATCCTTACCTTTGGTCTCAGGTATCAAGAGGAAGGTCGAAATAGCACCCAGGATGTTACAGGCAAAGAAAATCCAGAGCACATTCGCGAGCCCGATGACTTGTGGCCCACTGAGGTAATTGAAAAGCAACGCGGCCAAGATTGCACCCAATTTGCCGATAGCGGCACTGACACCATGCCCGAGTCCGCGCACGCGTGAAGGGAAGACTTCTGCGGGAATAATGAACGTAGTGGCGTTGGGACCGAAGTTGAAGAAGAACTGCCAAGGGTTAGTAACTGATATTCGGAAAGGTACGCAGTAAACAAGTGCTCGAAAAGGAACGAAGTGGCTGTACCTGTGCAATAGTGAAACAGGCAAATTTCCCTGCAGTCCCAATGTGGGTATCACCACCGGCAAGGATAGCAAACATCAAGGCGCAAATGAGGAATCCCTGTATCTGTATCCAGCGCCTGCCTAGTTTCTCGACGAAGTATATGGTGAAGAAATATCCCGGAACGTAGCCGGATACAGCAATGATGAGATTTCCGATCGCGTTTCGCATCAACACATCATATTCATTCTTGCCGGTTGAGAATCCAATATCGGTGAGGAGAACTGACTGATTTAGGTTCGTGCCATAGAAGGCAACATCGAGCAGGAACCAGCAAGAAGCTGTCCCCAAAAGTATCTTGAAATGCCTCCATTCACTGAAGTAAATGAAGAAGGTGCTGTATTTCGTCTTGCGCGCAGTGAGGTCCGCAAGGTCGTTTGCAATCACAGGTGTCGTGGGATCGATAGAAGAGGGTGCATTGCTCGGTAAATGACTTGGAGTATCGAGCGAATTGACTGACGACTCCTTGGCAGCTTTCGAGGAGGCTATAGTCTCTTTATACGTACTGGAGCTTGAAGAACTGGGTGTATTCAATTCCTGAGACTGAATGTACTTTCTACCTTCGGGCATCGTGAGACGGGCCCAAAGCGTAGCAAATGCTGGGACGAGCCCAAGGCCCATCTGGATTCGCCAAATAGCATCCAGTTGGTTATACTCCCCTTTTTTATCCAAGGCCTTGCTAAAGCACGCAAGAATGATGATTGTCACAACTGAGCCGGTGAGTGTGCCCTGGAAAATGAGGATTGAGTCAGCTGTGGTTCCACTTTGAAATGCTCATCCACCTTCTGAATACAATGAGATGCCCACACTCACCCAACCTTGGTTAGAGAAGATCCATGCAAGCAATTGGCCGCGCGTCTTCAGGTGAGACCGTTCTGATACAATCGACGCTGACATTGGATAATCTCCCCCGATGCCTACTCCCATCAAAACCCGGAAACAAAAGATCCAGACCATCTTCAGTGTCGGCGTTGGAATACTGTTTGGCAGACTAATGACAAGTATAGTTCCAATGATACACACTATGAGCTCCTTGCCGTATACGAATCTCCGACCAAGAGCGTCTCCGAGAAACCCGAACGACAGCTGTCCGATGATGTTGCCAATGTTCGAAGCTGCATTCACGAGGCCCCGTAGGAGAGGGGGATAATGAGGTTTGTGGTGCTGTAGCCCTCCCCAGTACCTAGACGCATGCAAGTCAGTGGGTGGGCAGCTCGATGCTCACGTCTCAACTCGCTTGGTAAGGTACTTCCTCTGTATGAGGAATGTGATGCTGGAGATGAAAAGCGTACTCAAAGAGCCATATCGGCGTCACTAAGTTTATGATGAATAGGTCATAGGAGTCAAGGAGGAAGCCGACTCTATCCAGGTGTTAGCTCCGACTTCTTTTGAGAGGTGAAGACTTCATACCCAGTAATAGCATACAACTTCAGATCGCCCTTGCTCAAATTGAGTGCGTGCTTCTTGGCGAAAGGTCGTTTCTCGTACTCTTCCTGTCCCAGCGATTCAGATTACATCCCAAAGGACACAAGGATAAAGGGAAAGCAAGCTCACCAACGACACTGGTACTCCATCATCGTCTTTGCGTGAATATGCCTCGTCTTCCCACTTCATACTTGCGCGTCCGATAGACGATCAAAGAGACTTTCAATGGTAGCGCGGTATACGCTATTTTCATGTATACACTTAACCAGGTCAAGGTTCGCTTGAAGTATTTTGGATCAATCAGTGCACAAGTCGTATTCTGACGCTGTTGGCGCCTCCAGAACCCTTCCGTTGGAAGAGAGGGAATACATATAGCACAACGGCATATGCCATCATTATGCTCGTCCATTGCCACATGGAGCATGTCAAGCTCGGTCAGGTGTGTCCGCCACCGCTAGAAGGCACAAAAGGAAATGCGGACTGTCGAAGGCAGGACTTTCATGGTCGACAACGAAGACAGCATTGTGGAACGTGTTGCAGGAAAAGCAAATGATTGAAGGAGATCTCGGCATGGGGTATATTTGTATTGTGGCTTCCAGCATCCAGATTTTCTAAGCTAGCCGATATTTTGGCAACCCTTATGGGTGGCGTGACCAGTTTTTGACGCAGCGAAGTCCCCAGAGTTTGTTCCGTAGCATTGAATACAACAAGTAACTAAATCCCTGCGGAAATGTGGCCTGACCTCAGAAAACCTCACCAAATGCTAGTAGTTGATGATTCCAACGTAATTAGGCGGTCATTTCCCAGGCAGGCACTATATCCAGGGGCTCTGGCTCTAAACTTTAGGCGGTCGGTTCCCGGGAAGCCGCCCTTTTCTGGGGCTTGGCCCCTAAACTTTAGGGGTTGTCGCCCAGGAAGCCACCTAAATGGTCTCTAAATTTTAGGGCCCAAATTTTTTCTACCAAGACCTGCACGAGGGTGTCCTCTGTGGAGTGGATAAGCTCCGCGAGCCCTTGCTCGGGGATAGCTTTGAGGAATATGTAGCGGTCTGAAACCAGGAGGCATATCCTCAGCACCCTAGAGGGTATCTTCGAGGGCCCGGATTATTAGGCATAGGCTACCGGCAGGCCTTATGGTTAGGACGAAGGCCTCTGTGAAGATGTGGAGGCCAGCGGCTAGCTGAGGGTATTGGATAAGCATTTCAGCGTTTTGGGGGTCTGTACGTGATTCGTCCTTTCGAGTGCTCAGAATCGTCGTAGAACGCGTTACTTAGTCAAATAGTCATAAGTTGCGCTCATTGGGTCGATGTCTGCCGAGATCATGTAGCTAGACAGCCCAGCTAGGGCAAGCGACAAGCATCTTTCTCTTCCTTTTCCTCTCTCTTGGTGGTTAGGATTGACGTTGGGCTCAGCCTGGACTTCACCATACACGCCAGTGTGTACAGCAAAGTTCCCTTCCTCCCCAGGGGCTAGCTGTTGTTGTAGATGTTGTCCTGACCCCTTCACACTACATTGGAAGGTCTGAAGCTGGAGCTGCCGAGGCTGGGTGCCACTTGTTAAGCCTCAATCATGATAGCTTCCCATAGTGTATCACATAGCAAACAGCAATGCAACTATGACATACCTGACCAAGTTACAATCTATGAGTTGTGACCGCCGCAAAACGCCTCGGTATCGACTCACGTCAAAAGTGGAGCTCAAGTGGTCGGAATTCTGCATCCAGTTTCGGAGGGCCTTTGCAAACGCCCAAGCTGTATCGAATTTGCCTTGACACAGTGCTGCAGGGACATGGCATCGAGAGATTCTCTTGCCAAGGCAATGACAGACGACAAGGTTGTTGTGGGCCCTTGAAATAGATCTCGCAATCCCTCATACATGTTGCTGGCCGATTTTTCTGGGCCTCAATTAGGCTTCGTCACCTCCTTTCGTCTGGCTTCTCTCATCTCATCTACCAGCTTCCACCCCTTAACCACGTCTGATGGCTTCCTCCACTACCACACCTAATAGCTACGTTCCTCACCTAACGGCTACCTTCATACAGGCACGTCGCTTCCGTCTTCATATCGAAGGATGAGGGGCGTGTTTCCTGAATAGAGAACGCAGATCTGGTCACCAACTTGGTCACAAAACATGGGCGCTTCACACATTGACACACTTCGGTTAAGGATGTTCGAATGGGATCGGTGCGCTTTCTGGCCTGTTGTACATATGTCGATATTGTTGATTTTTTGCCACACGAACTTTTGTGTTTTCTCCAAGCTGACTTTTGACAAGCTTGTGCAGTATCGTGCCATTTTACATTGAAAGCTGTTCGATTGCAAGGCGATCCCGGAATCTCTGCTCTGCAGGCACAAGGAGGAGAGCGATGTGGACGCGGACTTTGAGGACGGTATCGACATGTTGAGGAGTTATTGCCTGGTCGGGATGAGCGGGGGAGACGACATGTTCGAGATGCATCGGCTGGTGCAGTTCTCGATGAAGAAATGGCTCGAGCAGCACGGGGAGCTAGTAGGATGGCAAGAACGATACGTTGACACCATGCATGAGGCGTTTTCGTCGGGACAATGCGAGAATTGGTCGAAGTGTCAGGCATTGTTCCCACATGCCGAGGCGATGCTTGACGAAGGAGTTGGGATAGAATTGATACTGGGCGTGGTGCATGATAGTGGACCTTCAACAGTTGGCCGTAGAGCAAGCGATCGCATGGCTTTGCTATTGTGGCGCGGGTCGGTGGATTTTCCCTTTTTGTTTGCTAAATAACCACCAAGTCAAACGCATCCTGCCTTCAAAAACACCGCTATTGTATGTGACCGAGGCAGGCTGCCTCTCACTGCAGGAAATCACTTTTGTAACATACACTACTGAAGTAACTCAACAGATCGTTCTGTTCTTCACAATGCGGATGTACCTTCGCATTCGCACGAGCGTCCAAAGGAGCTATCAGCAGGGGCAGTCATTGTGATCAGCTGGAGGATCAGCGCACACCCTGCACCCTCGGCCGCAGAGCTTGCAATCGCAAGAGCGAGATTCGTTGGACATGTCTGCCGGCGAGTCCAGTGTGATTGGCGGATCACTTTTCCTTTTCTCGAAGCCTTGCATATTTAACGCGGTTTCCAAACCATAACTTTGATTGGTTGCCCTCAAGGTACCGAGCATCCTCTTTGCACTCTGACTCGTGGAACTGACAGCAGAAATCTTTCCATCCCTGCGTGCTCGTCTTCGCCGCTGGCTCATTCAGGAACTATCCGGCTATCAGCCACTCCAAGCATCGAGCCCCTGGACAGAAGATCCAGCATCTCCCACAGCCCCCACATGTTGGAACGACCTCGTCATGGTGGCGGTACGAAATATCCAGATCGCCAGAGAAACCCGTTTTCGCTTCTTGTCATTTGCAGCCAATGTTCAAGTTACCACTATTACATTGCTACCGCTTCAGCACTCTCATCTTGAGTCTTCATTCTCCGACTTTCTCAAATCTTCCATGTGCTCCGTGCAAACAGTTGACTTGCATTGCTGCACCATTGACCACCGGCTGCTTCTCATTCACTCACTTCTTCTCTCCCCCTTAAAATGGTTCCATACACTTCGTACACCGTTTGAAAAGCCTTTGAGCGTGAGTAGCCATGGACACATTTCCATCGTGTGATCCTGACACTGGCTGGCCTTATTTCGCTGACGAAGCTTTGGACTTAGATGGGTCAGAAGGGCTGCAGCTGGTATGTTAATCGCCCCCCCCCCCGGGGCGCCGGACCTTCGCTAATGCGTGTTGTAAGGGAAATCTTTTCGATCAGCACTCTGGGAGCAACACAACGTATTCGCCATCACGACTATCGCAGCTCGACCACAATATCAGTCCGATAAACAGCGCCTTGGCCGATACCTTCTATTTCGATCCGAGTGTGTCTAACAACGATCCTTCTCGTGACAATTGGCGCCTACCTGCGATATCCAATCCGCCTGACTATTGCGATTGGCCTTATTCCCAGCAACCGCCCACCAATAATTTGTACGGCTTCAATCGCGGCGCACCCTTTCGGAGCCAGAGCATTTCTAATCGCTTCACAAATATAGTGTTGAAGAGGTGGTCCGTGGGACGCAAGCTGCACAGCAATACTCGTAACGAAGTTACCAGCATGGCTAACGTCACCACCACCCCTTGTGAAGAAAAAGCTTGCCCCAAGGCGCTTCTGCTCATAGCATTTACGGGCCACCGTGCGCGCAATTGTCGACTTTCCCGTGCCGGCCAAGCCATTGAGCCAAAAGATGCAAGCTGGTCTTGTCCGTCGGCCCAGTTATATATCTCACGAACGTGGACGCGCGTGTTGTCGAGGCAGGTGGATTCGTGTTGCTTGTGGATTGAATTGAAAGGTGCCTCAACAGCGTACGGCAAACGTTTGAGCGTATGCTGTATTGCTAAATTGCCAAGTCAGCGTTCGCCTTTCATTGTTAGCTATACTAACCATTCTTTTCTCTAATGATCTCATCTATAGTACGTGACTCCCGCTACTTTAGCTGTAGGTATAACCGACAGTACTTCCTTCGCATACGCCGCTGCGGTCCCTGCCACGTACGCCTGCCACCTCTTGTTCTTGTGTGAGTCGGCGTAGTCGCAAATGCCTCGGATGACGAGGCATGGGAAGCTGTTCATCAGACCCGCTGCCTCCATCTCAAAGCAGAGCACGCCGCCAAACTCCGCGCTCACTCTATCTCTTGTGCTTCCATCTCTCATGACTTGATTACCGGATGCAATTGTGCCGTAATGAACCACAGCCTCTTCGCTCTCGCGTGGCTGCCGATCTACCTCCTTGTCTGAGCTGCACGATTGGCATGTTGGCCCTCCCGCATGATGGTACGTTGCTTCGAAGAGAACATCAGGTCCAACGGTGTCGCGTGTGAACTCCGGAAGGCCACGAAGCTTGGAGAAACGTGTTCCGAGAGCTTGCTCTTTCGACGGAGGTGGTTCGCCCGCATCTTTGAAACCACACTAAGTAGTATCGACGGCGGGGAGTTGATAAACCCTGTCCGGTGAAAGCCGCTTGGAGAGGCCTTCCCAAAGTCGTACTGTATCACTCCGCTGTAGCCCTGGTTCGGCTGGCTGACAACCACGTCCCGAGCCGGATGTCCGCCTCTATACTTGGAACACCACCTCCGATACCGACCATTAGTCCAAACCGCACCGATCTGATAGTCGACCTCATCTGCGTTGCTACCGCTGCGGCGGGATTGTTGCCTATCAAGCCTGCTGGCAAACAGACAATGACAACATTGTGGCCTCCAATGCGCCCGAGCGAGTAGAGATTGTTCGTTCTCATCTTGCTCAAGGCCTTCGTGCTCTTCGTCGAGCATCTCTTACGCAGCGGCCAGCTCGTTTGGCAAGGCGCACACCAATCCCACAGTGTATTCCTCACGTCGTAGTCGGCGGTGCGCCATTCAGGTACTCGATATAGTGTGATGAACGAGAGCCTCAGACCGCTGACTTTGAACGAGGCCGTGGACGAGGTCACGAACGACGACTGCTCTGGCAGGCACAGTTGGCAACTACATCGTCACCTACAACACATGGTTGCCACCCAGCCTCCCTGCGTCGCAGTACGGCGGCTACTCACAGCGGTTTGGTTGGCAGTTGGACGTTCAGTTCCCCAAAGGCCAGACAGACGCGGGGACCAGTATCGGCGGTCTGCCATTGGCCAGGGGTTGTCAGTGGTGGTGCTGTCAAAATTTTTGATGCTGCAAATTTCAGGATTGGTGCGTATCTCAATAGTCTTGGTCAAACTTGGTGGAGAGGGCTCAAATGGAGTGGTGGATAGTTATAATACCCTGCCATTTGTTCTCTCGGCCACGTAAAGTTTGGGGAACGTAACGTAATCTTACAGTACGAAACTCCCAATTAGCGTTACGATGTTTTCCCGAAGCTTTTGAAGCTGGGGTTGGCCTGCTTTCTTACCCCTCACAAAAAAGATCCATTTCAATGCCAACATTATCAGGCCACCTCATCTCTATTTTGCTTACAGGACGAACTAGGTTGCATGATGCCATGCCACATCTTTTCCTGGCCACGGCCAGTCACCGTGCTCTCAGCTTTTTGACTTTCAAGATGCAGCGATCGTCGTGATCCTCTCCTTTCGCTCTCCGCGACTCCATACCGCTTCTATTTCGCCTCTTGCTTTCATAGCACATATTACTTCCGTGGCTCATCATCTTCCTTTTGGTCGGTTCATTACCTATCCTCCTTTTGACCGCTTTGTCGCATTCTTCACAAAACAAACCCCCCTTCATCGCATCTTCAAGCTTATGACCAACTTGTCTAAGCAATCATCTACTAAACAGTCTTCTACAGTCTCCTCACTCCACGTCTGTAATGGCCTCCTCGCAAAATGGGCTTCTGGACAACGGCAAAGCACCAGCAAATAACTTGGGCTTTCGCCCTAAAAAAGGTGGAGTCATCAAAGTAGAGGCACCAAAGCGTGAAGACCTTCAACCATCCTATGCCCAAACACTCCAAGGCGATGAAAGCGAGGTTGAAATGCACGGCTGGTACGGTGGAATGAGTAAGCCTCCCTCGCGTCGCCATGCTCTGAATCCTCATAACCAAATTGACATTCCATCCTCACAGTAAACAACCTCGGCTCCTTGATTGGATTTTGCGGTGCAATCCCCTGCTGCATCCTCTGCCCGAATCCTTACAAGCCCATCACTCAAGGAAATGTCGGCCTTGTCACCAAGTTCGGTCGCTTCTACCGCGCTGTCGATCCTGGTTTGGTCAGGGTTAATCCGCTCTCTGAGCGTCTCATCCAGGTCGATGTCAAGATCCAGATCGTTGAAGTCCCTCGCCAAGTCTGCATGACCAAAGATAACGTCACCCTCAACCTTGCGTCAGTCATCTACTATCATATCACATCTCCTCACAAGGCTGCTTTCGGCATCAGCAATGTCCGCCAAGCACTTATGGAGCGTACACAAACAACATTGAGGCATATTGTTGGCGCCCGCGTACTGCAAGACGTGATCGAGCGCCGTGAGGAGATTGCACAATCCATCGGTGAGATAATCGAAGATGTTGCCTCTGGATGGGGTGTCCAAGTTGAGAGCATACTCATAAAAGACATTATCTTCAGCAATGAACTGCAAGATTCGCTCTCCATGGCCGCACAGGCCAAGCGTATCGGTGAATCTAAGGTCATCGAGGCACGCGCTGAGGTCGAGTCTGCCAAGTTAATGAGACAGGCTGCCGATATTTTGAGCTCGGCACCTGCTATGCAAATCAGATACCTTGAGGCTATGCAAGCCATGGCTAAGACTGCAAATAGCAAAATCATCTTCTTACCAGCCACCAATCAGACTATGCCATCGCAGATTGCAATGGCCGACCAGTCTGGTGAGGGTTCAAGCAAGTTTGGTGGCAACCAAAGCTTTGTTAAGGATGCAAATGATGGATTTCAGCAAGCTATAAACGCTAGAGTCATTGAAAGCATTTAAGCAAGCGGATAAATGTTTGAGGAGATGGCTCTAGATGATGGCCTAATAGCACCCTTTGTACATTATAGCTCGTGGCGTGAAGCAGGTGTTGATACTGTTGTGGAATCTGCGTAACTTCTTCTAATAGGTCCGTGATATGGTGGGATTGATCATTTCAGAACCTGCTCGTATTCTTCGACGCTCCGTGAATGAAATCTGGCCCTCCTATCAAGATAAAATTCCGCAGCCTACAAAAAAGGTACCAAGTTTGATTCAACTCCCATTTCTAGAGACTTTGTGAGGCATCGTAGTTCCGTCCTTTTCCGTCTCCAGTAAAGCTCACCGTTAAGCATGCGCTGCTCTGAATGTATCACTAGGCGAGAAGCGCCGGTATCGCGGTGACAACGCACTCTTCAACTTGCGAAAGCGACGAGCGTTTCGGACCAACTTATGCTATGACCCAGTCAGCTTCATGACATTGCGTGCAGAGCCGTGGGATATGGTTGGAAAATAGAGCTGACACTGGTGAGCAGAGGGACATTTCGCAGCCCAACGAAAGACAGAAGCGAACGTCCAGGCCTACACTGTGTCAATCGAAGCTTCCACATGTGTTTTCTCTAGCCCACACTCCAGCCTGCCGCACTCCATGTAATGTGTAGGGAATCGCAAATGGCTTTGTCCGCACCGGAGGATCCGTGTCAGACATGCTGATTATTCTCGCCGGTTCGTAAAGGTTCAGCTAGACAGGTCCCAGGCGGCAAGGTGACCTTCAGGCAACAAGGCTGTCTCATGCAGCAAGGATGATCGAACGTATATATAGATGCCCTCTTCTCCTTAGGTAGATAGAAATGACAGACGAGAAGACAGGATTCCTCTATCTCACCGCAAAAAGCCGACAATTCGGGATTCATCCATGATCGATGACAGTGAGGTCAGAGATAGATTTTCAACGACGAGGCTCGCCGGCCTTAGCTACTATGTGTGTCAGAGCAAAACCGAGTCCGAAGTTCTCGCTCGCAGAGCAGAATTTCAGCGGCACAGCTAGATCGCGCTCTTGGCGCCAACGAGTAAGGCCCAAGCCGTCGATATTCACTCATTATTGGATGGGCTGTGGGAGCATAAGTAGATATATGGTTTCTACTCCCTTCGTTCATTTACGGAAGGATAAACTATCTTATGTTCGAAAAGACTCAGCATCAAGCGTTGACTTGTGAGATCCACGCGAACACTTCAACATAGCATCCGCTTTTATCAGTCAATCACTGCTCCGTTCGACAGTACCAAATCCAAGGACTTGCAAACATCGAGCAAAGGTCGACGGGTGCACCGAGGATGTGAAAAGCGATCTCTGAATCGCGAACTTGGATGTAAGGTTTACTGCTGACTCGCTGGCACCTGCAAAGATATCAATGACATAGACCATCCACAACACCGATATGCTTACCACGCTTCTGACTGACGCAGCGAGGGCATCCTTCTGTAAGCGGTCAAAGTAACTTCCGTCCTCTTCATCATCCATGTTGGAGTCGATGAACCCTCGCGGTATATGTGAACGGGGGACTATGGCCAAAGAGCGGCCTAGGATAGCATATTTCAGTCTTGTCCAAATTCACTTCACATCGGTGGGACTCTCCGGACACGTACCGTTAATAGACTTATCCGTCGCAATTCTCAGCATGGCGGCTGCACAGTCTTCGCGAAGAGAGAACTCAACCCCTTTGGACTTCAGACGCTCCACCACCGCAGCACTCATTATGCTGGTCTGCGTATACCTTCTCACACATCAGCAAGAAGTACTTCATGGGCTATTCTGCAGATATGACACGTACCAAGGTGCGACATAGTTCACTCGGATTCCTTCTGACCAAGAGGTACGTCTCACGGTCCGCATCAAACCCCTGAGGCCGAACTTTGAGGTGCTATACTGCCATGAAGCCGGTTGGTCGATCAGGCCAGCGATACTGCCCTTGAAAATGAAGCAGCGGTCGCGTGCATCAGCTTCCGGTTGCGCACGGAAGTAATGCATAGCAAGCTTCAACGTATAGATAACTCCAATGAGATTGACCTGAAGGATCCGGAGCTTTGGTTCCGTTGGCTCGCCATTGGGGTCTGTGCTATTCCCCATTAGCGAAATCTGCTCTCACAGTGCCAGTGGTACCGAGTTCATCGCACCTTCCAACGCGAAGAGCTCGTCAGCGCCACTGACGCCGGCATTCGCAATAACAATGTCACAACTCTTGTCCGGAGAGTTGGCGACAGCCTGCTTGAACATATGCAGTTGATCCTCCCAGGAGGTCGTGTCGCATTTGATGAACTGCGCATTTCTGCCAGAGTAAGTTACCGCAGCAAATCTTGCAGCTCAGTGCTAGCTTTACGGGGAGAGTTCGGCCTCGATGTCATTTCCTCTTTTCTCATTGATGTCGCCAAAAGTCACGTATGCCCTATATACCAGCTTGAGTCGTTGATCTTCCACGGCCGATAGCTAAGAGGCGGACTCGCCGAGCTTACCCAGCAGCTGCAAAGGCGCGGACATAGGTTTCTCCAAGACCGTTGGCACCTAGCCAAAGTTCAGCCATAGTCACTTTTGTGTTTTCCACAGGCAAGACGAACCTCCAGTAACCAGCACGCTCTTCCTCTTCAAGGTGGTCAGGTTGGGAGCGACTTCGCAATCAACCACATGACCTTTCTCGTATGTTGGGATCGGCATTGTTGCGTCTTGTTCACGAAGAGAAGTAGTGGGGAGAGCTGAAAATGCAGATATAATTTGAGACGATGGAAAGATCATTTGTCTGGCGGAAGTCGTTCGCCGTCCATTTGTACCCATACAGTTGGACTAGAAGGTGGGGAAGCCTCGGTACGGGCAGAATGTTATGCCAGGAGCGGTGTGTCAACATGGGTGCTCTTGTCGTCTACCTGCAAGATTATATCATTGATGACTCCTAAGTGGAGGGGAGAGAGATGACATCCAATGTAGTCTTCTCAGACGTCAGCCCGAAAGCTGACCTCCTTCAGCGACGATCCTAAGCAGAAGTGCCAAGTTTGAAGTCCCCCCCTTGTTTATCACGTGATGTGACCCTCCCGTTATTTTCTCGTCTTAGAGCCTTCCCCTCTTCAAATCAGCAACGCTCCCATACCGGCCATTAGAACCCAAAGGTCCTTTTCAAGAACGTTTGCTGCACCACTAGAGGTCGGCTGTGCATTGGACGAAGTCGTACTCGCTGTTATTGAAGCTGAATTTGCTACTTTTGATGTTGAACTGGGCACAAAGGATGACAGAGAGGTGCTGGCGGTTCCTGCACCTGACGAACTTGAGGAAATCCTATTACAGCCCTGCAAGCAATGCCTTAGAACTGGCCTTTTTTTCCCTTTCCCTGAGGGTGATGACATACCAGGGGATAAAATGTTGTCCCATTTGCAGCAGTCACTGACACACAGTTGTACGTGCATTGAGCATCCCCAGCTGTTGGCGAGGATTCCCAGCAAGATGCGTATTTGACTCCGACTGGTGGAATTTGTGCAAGGCTACAGCAAGGTAAAGGTAAGATGATCGTCCTTATTGCTCTGATCAAAAGTGTTTGGACTCACTCGTCGTTACAATTACCCGGTGTCGCTTGACCAATATCATACGTACAGCGGAAGATGATGGAATCATTCGTCAGCCCATTCACAGGGCTCTCGCAGAAGGCCGTGTTTGCTTTCGTACAGTTGGGAAACTGAGCTGACACCATGTGTAACCTTGTCGAGATGGTGGCAGCAACTGCCCAAAAAAGCATGCCCTTGATTGTCGACATTATCGTTCTCTCGATGATCTTAGAGCCTCCTGACACGAACGACGACCCAACACGAGCTTTATGAACAAAAGGGATGTACTCCGTACATCGAGCCGCATCTCATTCGACCCAATCTCCAAGTCCATGGAAATAGGAGCACTATTCCCGAAACGGAGCTCCTAAAAACACCACCAACTGTTCTGAGTGGACTAGCTTTGCCCAAGCTTTGAAACAGGGGAATTTTTCTTTTTCGATAGCTTTTTATCCTACAGGCTAGATCCTCATCGGCCACACAACATCTGATTCTGATTTGGGATCTGTCAGCCGCGGCAATGCTCTGCTCCTTCGCTTCGGACGAAAGTCGTCCTTTCACTTCCACATAGGCGACCACCGTACATTTGAAATGCGGATCAAATCGCACTCTTTTATCCACACAAGGTCGACACATCTTCCAAATTTTGGCAGACATGACGTATCGACAGTCTTCTTCTGCACAAGATGTCTCTCGTTCCTCACCCAACCCGCTGGAAGCTCAATCACGAGTAATAGTGCCGGCCCATGATACGAGCGCAGACCAGCAACAAACGGCACCTTCACCCTCTACTCCGCCGTCTGCTCCGCCAGTTGGCGCACCAATCCGACGGAAACCTGTTTCGGAAAGTCATTCAAGCCCGAAGAAGCGGCAGAGGCCGAACAAGCCTAACAAGCCTCTGTTCGCGGCGTCTGAAAAGATTGGCTTGCTCACCGCCAGTTATCTTATCGTTGGATCAATATGCATCCTTGCAGTTATTGGATTTTTGTGGTTCCTCTGGCTGGCCGATTTTCACAACTCGACTTGGCATAGTATTGCGGATCACAACTGGTTTACCAGAACAGCAGCCCTTTGTGCCCTCATTATCCGCACTGCTGCTTCGTTTCAGTCTATGGCGGCGACGGCCATGATCAGTGCTCTCGGACTGGAGCAGGCGGTGGTACTTCTCTTGAACCTTGCCTCTATCTCGACCCTGCGCAATGCAAACGGTGGGCCATACCTACTTTTCTGGTGGCTTTGGAAGGCGTTCTTCCACAACCCTCATCGCATGAGGATGATTCTTCTTTTGGCCCTTGTGACACTGTTGACGCTGATGACTGCTCTCCTGCAATTGACCTCATTTGCACTACTTTCAGATCTTAACATCAGAACCACACCGGGCAAGGCATACGGTAGGACCCTTGCCACGAACTTCGCTTACAATGAGAACGGAACGATACCTGTAGTTGTCCGCGACTCCACATGGCTTATGAAGCCGCCTTTCTACCCGACTTTTGCCGAATACCACGAACCACCTCCTGCAAGTTTAGAAGATGGCATCAGTGACACTGGCTTGACCCTAAGGGCCTTCGTTCCTTTGCAGGACCAACAATCTCGATCGCTATTAACGACCTGGAAGGGACGAGCAACAGTGCTGGACTCCCGAGTTGTGTGCATGAGGCCAAATCTAACCTTGGAAAAGGTTCATATTGCAGACGGTACACTGGCTTTGACAGGCCTATTCAATGCTCAATTCAACGCTTCAGCATCTGGCGTTGAACTGTGGACTAGGTCACTCGACAGTAGCTTCAAATATGTGGTCAACCCTCTTTCCGATTGGGATTCACGTCCCGCCATCAATTTCACTTGTCTTGCACCTCTCTCAGTCGAGACTACGACAAGTAATGGTTATATTCAGAATAACGGTTCACTAGCCGACAGATCGGACATAACACAATGGCGATTGAGTATCTGTCAACCATCTGGCCTCACATCACCCGGGACATTGGTGAGCGAGTTTAAAACCCTAGACCAAGTCCCCAGGATCGATGGCGGAGACGCGAACTATGCCTACGGGGACGCATATCTCGTTCTCAATATTTCCAGCGGCTCCGAACTTGACTGGGCTAGTGTCATCTCCGAGGAAGATTCGAGATATGGCAATGTTCTAGGTTCTGGCACCTCACCGCTATCCTGGGGCGCCCACGGGCCTCACAATGAATGGTACGATCTAATTTACGCCAATGATGCTTCCCTCAATCTTAGTGTCAGTCTCTGTTATACAGCCTTCGATACTGCAGACCTTAGTGTTACGATATCCGGCCCCCAAAATCGAAGTGAGCCGACACCCTCGTACGACGGGGCCCGAAACTCCTACGATTACAGCAGCGTTCGACTACAGCTGGGTCAAACAGACGGGGGTCATGTCTCCTATGATCCCCATAACCTCGATGCTCGCGGCGTCCTCTCGCTAGAAAACCGTTCTTCATGGCTCCCCGACCCAAGCAAAGGCGATTACCGATTCTCCGGGCAAACAGTCACGGAAACCTGCTGGATTACCGATTTCGCCAACATGGCAGGCCCAATTCAGCAAACCCAGTTCAACTACGCGGCCGGGTATGATTGGACCAGCTTCCTGTGGAATGGTCAAAGGGAGCCGGGCTCTTGGGTGGATGTTAATTCCATCTGGGCGGATCCGTCAATGATCTCACTAGTCCAGGAGATCGTCCATTCGGGAGGATCTATTGCCTTTACGATGCAGAGTATCATCACCATATTGACTGGCTTGGCATACTACGATCAACTCCTGCAGTTCAACGACCTCAGCAACATTACGCAGACGGACTTTATCAGCGTGACAGCGCCGGTCAAGAAACGTGGTCTTATTGCTGTTAGTGTTGTGCTGGCCGCACATTTGGTCCTGATCTTAGGTATCATACTACCTCTATTCCTCAAACAGACGACTGTGTCAACACTAGGTAATGCTTGGCAAGCTGTAGCACAGGTGTACGGAGATAAAACCAAGGAGATGTTAGACAAGGCGCCGCTAGCAGTAGATTCGGTCGTGGAGGAGACGATGAAGAGGCCGGAAGGGAAGAAAGGAAGGCTCAAGAACCATGAGATTGTTGGGATTGGGTTGGCGGAAGGTGGAAGCGGAACGGATATCATTACGGCGAAGGGTGGCTATATACCGGTGGCGGGCGGAGAGGAAGGCATGAGAAGAACCGCGCATGGAAGAGAGGCTGGTAGTTCTGATGATGTGAGCGCGGACGTGTCTGTACGAAGCCGGAACAGCTGCGAAGGTCGTCTGGCAGGCGACATACCCCCCTTTCCTGGCGAGCAAAATGCACAGAATGGCCACGAAGGTGGCGCGGCAGGAATTGGACAGGCCCAATAATTAGCTGCGAAAGCGCATGAAATACCTAAGCTCTTTTAAGTCTCGATCATTCCCCTCAAGGTCGTGACAGAAGTGTCCTAGAAGACTGGACAAGTCAAGTAAGCAGCTGATTAAATCGGGCAGTCGGTATATCACCAGTTCCTCTCATTTGTCTCAGTTACGCCTTCGTCTTAGCAAGGACGATCAAAACGGCTATACAAATCCTTCATGCTTGATGCAGTAGTCAATCGCAAGACCAGTCGTCTATAAGGTATCATCGCATATTGAGAACGCCGAAACATGCAACATGCCCGTGCCAAGCCAGAATCCAATGGGGCAGCCCCTAAGAGCGTATAATGTACAACGCCCCATCTTGTTCCAAGATGAATCTTCAAAGAAGTCTTGTTATATTTTTTCCTTTATCGATTCCGGTATCCATCTCGACTCGAGACTCCTGACGAACTTGTTCGTCTGTTCGGCAAAACTCAATGTCAGGATCTGCACGTCTTGGTTAGTCAGGTCACCAAACTTCGGATATGGGTTTGAGACGTACTGTGTGGGGCAAGATTCGAGCAAGATGGGCGAAGTAGCCCTTGTAGATAGCCAGGATACCTTCGGTCGTGACAGTCTTGTACAAGCAGTCGAATACACCCTTGTACAGATTGCCCGTCTGATTGTACATTCGAGACATGATCGTATCTGAGCTCTTCATTAGCAGATGCGTTTAGTTCGCCGAGAATGGTTGTTCTTACCTGGCGGGTGCATCACACAGCACACCACAAAGCCACTTGCTGTGCTGCTGGCAAGATGCAATGCTGGTCCGTCCTCCATTCCCAAGTGTCTTATCAACCTCCTTTTAGCAAAGAAATATGTTGGTAGCTGCACTGAGCTTCCAAATCCCGTCCGAACCATTGCCGCTCCAACCCCTCGGTATAGCCCTCTGACGCCTTCAGCGCCATAGATCTTTCGCAGTCCATCTACCGAGTTCTTGTACCCATGCTGTGTCCCTACCGGCAGAAACGGAGAATACGACTGTAACCTCGTCTTCACAAGGAAGAAGGGTGAACCGATAGCAGCGCCTAATATCCCAGATGCCGCCCCAGAGAAAATGTTGATTCCCAATGACTGGACGGCAGAGTCTTTGTATAGCAGTTGGGTCAGGCCAACTCTTAGCGGTTCGTAGAACCCCAACCGACACCCATTGAGCAAGGTCTGGTAGATGTAGGCGGCGCCAATCCCGCGATATATGCCTCTTACTCCTTCATTCTGTACAATGACCTTCACGCCATGAAAGACGCCTCGGTACTTCTTAATCGTGACATCTTTCGATTGCAGTTCTCCTTGTAGTTGTAACCTGATCTTGACTGTTTCGAAGGGATGGGTGGCGGTGACTGCACCACAGGCTGCTATTCCGCCAGCAATGAATGCGCTGTGGGTAGAAGAAGGTCAGCGGTGAACGCGCATGGAGTGCAACAACCACTCACCCTGTCGTGGTTGACATGGTCTTTGGAAGAAATTTCTTTACTCAGGTTCTTTGGACTTGGTGAAACATTTGGAAGACTTGATCAAGGTAGAGGCGTAGGTCCTTAAGTACGCCTATGGCCAACTGTTTACAAAATTTCCACCGATTTTCTCCTTGAATGCCTAGAAAAGTCCCTATCTTCAATAAGCTGACCTGAGGACGGAAAAAAAAAGAAGCCGATCGGAGAAAGCCTGGAGCGGAATTAGCGTTCTTGGGGCAGCGCGTCATTTGGTCGCGGAGTCGCACCCGCAAAAAATACTTACATTTGAGACAATCCTTTGCACAAGGCATGCCCCATAGCGGCCATGTATCTTTTGGTGCAGTAACAACCCGCTGTCGAATTGCGGCTCACTGACGCGCACTATGGCTGTTCCAGCGGCCGAGACACCGTCAACGCCAGTGGCAGCAAGTCAACCCAGCACTCAGAAGGTTAGCGATGTGATCAAATCGTTCCGACCATCAAGGGTAGGAACTCGGCGACCCTGCTTTGTGCGTGCTGCCATACTGACAAACAGCAGCAATTCACACATCTCGCCAAAAACGAATCAACCGAAGCACGCATAACATCCCTTGACTTCGACGACCAAGGCGAGTTTCTTGTGGGCGCCTCTGACGATGAAACTATGCATGTTTTCGACATCAAGGAGGGCAAAAAGACCAAGACAGTGCCTAGCAAGAAATACGGCATCCATCTCGCCCGCTTCACTCACCACTCTCGTCAGGTTCTGTATGCCAGTACCAAAGTCGACGATTCTTTGCGGCTTCTCGAGCTTCACAACGAAGGCTATGTTCGATATTTCACCGCACATACCAAGCAGGTAACATGCATAGCTTTGTCGCCTGGCAATGACCAATTCATCTCCTGCGCAGACGACGATACGGTGTGCTTATGGGATCTAAACTCCAGAAATCCACAAGGCAAGCTCAAGTTGGTCACTCCATACCTGGCGGCATATGACCCGTCTGCAACTGTGATGGCTATCGCCTCACAAGCGACTGCATCAATCCTCCTATACGATGTCCGCAACTACGACAAGGCACCGTTCGCCACATTTGATCTTGCCGACGCGGAGGGGAAATATACACCGGAGACACGAGGCCGGGCATGGACGAAATTGGAGTTCTCAAATGACGGGAAAAGCATGTTACTTGGCACAGACTACCACGGACACTTCCTTCTAGACGCCTTCGAAGGGAATGTGAAGTCCTTCTTAATTGGCCGGTCTGGTTCAACAGGACGAGCTGCACCGGTATCAAGCTCTGGCAAGCCGCTTGGTCAGGGTGATGCATGTTTCAGTCAAGAAGGACGATATGTGTTGGGAGGGGCAGGCGAGCAGCCGGATATCTTGGTGTGGGATACTCTCGAAGAATCAGATGAGAGAGGCTACTTAAGCCCGATGACAAGGCTATCAAGCAGAGGAACAAAGAGTGTGATTGTTGCATGTAACCCACGATATAACATGTTTGCAACGGCAGACACGAAAGTGACCATGTGGTTACCAGGAGAAGGCTCCAAGGAAGTAAGTGACAAATAAGGAAGGATGTGTGGGAAGAGATTTGGCATGGAATGGAGTTCAAGGAATTCTGAGATACCCCATATGCAAATAGGTATTGTTGTTTTGATCATTCTGGTCCGATCCCCGCTCCTCTCAGTCTGCTGTCAGTATGCTTTGAAGTGATGTCAGATCACATGGCAAGCTTCGGTATTCAGTGCTTGGAATATCTATATTCTGTCCCATCGTCTCGGAGGCGTAAACGAGGTAAGCACGGATATTGCAATGTTCCCGGAACTTATTCTTCTTTCAAAGCCAGTGAAGCCTGGTCCGTCAAGATAAAAGGCTCGATTGAAGTGTTGTTCAAGATTCCGAGCTGAAATTAACATTGGTTCAAGTTCTGACTTCATAATCCACCACGCAATGGTAACTAGACTTGTCCAAAAAGGTGCGTGACACCGTCCGGTTAACTTCAGTAGACAACTTCACAACGAGAGAGTGATGGTATGCTAGAAAGGTCCAGCTTCGAAGATTGCCAGTGCCGCGCTCATTGCGCTACTATTGTGCAAACAAACCCATGTCCCCAATTTTTTGGCCTCTTCCACTCACGAACCAGTCTCGAACACCACGTCTAGAGTTCAAAAATCTGCGTCGACCTCACCCCCTTCTAGGCCAAAGGTGATGCTGTCGGAGTTGGTTGAGCCGAAAAGTGAGCCCCAGGGTGAGAAAGGGGCCGCATTAGCCTGAAGCGAACCCCCAAAAGGAAGCCCTGCAGTGTTATCTTGCAACCGCACCAACCTGGCGACGTCTATAAGAATGAGTTGGATACCTTTCGTTGATACATAGCCGTGCTGTGCCGCAGCAAGGCTGAGGGAGTATAAGAGCTAGAAGATAAGCTACGCTCCTGCGAGATGCGTCGAGTGAGCCGCGGGCCCCTTTCTGGAAGGGGAACGATGTGGAGGAAGAGTAATAAGATCTTCTAGAACTGGTAACGGTGGGTTCAGTGTAGTTAAAGCCATGAAGTGCGTGTTGAATGTTGTGTAACACGCTTAAGAAGCGCAGGCGAGAAAGCATGTCGAGCAGCTTCCATATCGGTGGCGCCGTACTAACGAAAATTACCCTTGAGGATAAAGTAGATACATAAATCTCTCTGGAGGGGCCTTAGGCATCGATAATCCTATTCACAGTTCCCTCCAGCCACCAAACTATTAAAGTATGAGCATTGGGAGCAGATGAGCACTAAGCCTATTCGGTAACAGCTCCCGAAGTCGGTCCGCCTGGCTTGCGGTGGCTAATTTGTCGTTTTGGCCGCTTAGCGCATTCAGCATTTAGCGCATTCTCGAAAATCAAAATTCTCCCGTATGTCATACACATTCACAGGCAAACTACACCTTACAGACGTATCTCCTAGACGTGTACCTTCCAGATGTACACCCACGGCGGCGTGTATCTCGTAGACTTGCATATACAGGCGTGTACCTCGCACACAAGCGTATACCTTACCGGCGTGCATCTCACAGGCGTGCATCTCATGGGTATGTGTCTTATGGGCGTGTATGTCATAGGGATACACTTCATAGGCGTGCATCTCATAGGCGTGCATCTCATAGGCGTGCATCTCATAGGCGTGCATCTCATAGGTGTGTACCTCATAGGCGTGCATCTAATAGGCGTGCATCTCATAGGTGTGTACCTCATAAACGTGCATCTCATAGGCGTGCATCTCATAGGCGTGTACCTCATAAACGTGCATCTCACAGGCGTGCACCTCATGGGCGTGCACCTCAAACGTGCATCTCACAGGCGTGCACCTCATGGGTGTGCACCTCATTGGCGCGTGCACCTCGTGGACGTACACCTCATGGGCGTGTGCCTCATGGGCGGTGCATCTCATGGGTGTGCACCTCATAGGCGTGCATCTCACAGGCGTGTACCTCATGGGGATGCATCTCACGGGGCGTGCATCTCACGGGCATGCGTCTCATGAGCGTGCATCTCATGAGCGTGCACTTCATAGGCGTGTACCTCATGGGCGTGTACCTCATGGCGTGTACACTCGTGAGCGTGCACTTCACAGGCGTGTACCCCATGGGCGTGTACCTCATAGGCGTGCACCTCATGGGCGTGCATCTCATAGGCGTGCACCTCATAGGCGTGCACCACATAGGCGTGCACCTCATAGGCGTGCATCTCATAGGCGTGCACCTCATGGGCGTGCACCTCATAGGCGTGCATCTC
>Ga0335072_10000419_pt1 | contig 85371 bp, 83 predicted proteins | sample Lox_Sample_21_FD_206725 | JGI IMG/M metagenome (GOLD analysis project Ga0335072, IMG submission 206725) | Soil microbial communities from Loxahatchee National Wildlife Refuge, Florida, United States - Lox_Sample_2.1 | ecosystem: Environmental > Terrestrial > Soil > Wetlands | place: USA... | reverse complement strand
CTCCAAGCACCCTCTAACTCGTCTCCATCACTCGCACAAATAGCTCCTCGGCCTCCTTCCATCGCCCTTGATTCCTGTACGTCGACGCCAGATTGCCCATGCTAAGAAGCGTGTCTGGATGCTCCTCGCCAAGCACCCTCTTTCTCGTCTCCATCACTCGCACCTCTAGCTCCTCGGCCTCCTTCCATCGCCCTTGATTCCCAAACGTCGACGCCAGATTGCCCATGCTAAGAAGCGTGGAAGGATGCTCCTCGCCAAGCACCCTCAAACTCGTCTCCATCACTCGCACAAATAGCTCCTCGGCCTCCTTCCATCGCCCTTGATTCCTGTACGTCGACGCCAGATTGCCCATGCTGGTCAGCGTGTCTGGATGCTCCTCGCCAAACACCCTCCTTCTTGTCTGAAATACTTCCTCGAATGGTGTCTCAGCCTCTCTGTATCGACCATCGCTGAGAAGGCTATTTGCGTACTTCCAGCAGAGATCTACTCTTCGGCCATTATCATGCGCGATAATACCGAGCTGTAGCATATAAGCTGTGTGTGGAAGAAGTATTCTCCATTGGCCCCTGTTCTCGTGCCGGTGATCCGGAAATATTTTATCCAGCCGGTCAACCGCAGCCTGTACCTGTTGAATCAGTCTTCCCTCTTTGCGGAGCCAGTTTCGCGTCGCCAAATGTACCAGTCGGTGAAGATCGAATACCATTGCTGTCCCACGCTGGATGATAAATGAGTAAGCAAGAAGTGTCCCAATTGCCTCGCCCTCCTTCTTATGCGATGCACCAGCCGGCAGCAGCGACTGAGGGATATCTTTCCAGTCTATACAGGCCATAAATGATAGATAGTCTGCTGCCAATGGATTGCGGCGCTGTATTTGTTCAAACGAGATTAGCCATGTTGTGGCTACCGGGTTCTTCACAGACGGATATCTCCAGTCATCCTCAAACTCTTCACTGAGAAGTTCTATGACATCATCCTCTTGCTCGTTAAGAAGAGACAGATAACGCATTAGCGTCATGCTATTCTCATTGACATATGCTGCTGCCTGCACAATTGCTAGCGGAAGGTACGTAAGTTCTCCAACCAATACTTTCGCATGCTGGCCATCATGCAGATCCGGCTTCACTAGAGACTTGTGAAGCAGTTCTACTGCCCCCTCCTCATCCATCTCAGGCACCTCGATGATGTTCGGGCTGGCAAGCTTGACCGCCGTCTTCTTGTCGCGCGTCGTGAACACTATACATCCCTGATTGCTTCTTGGCAGGTACTCTTTCGACCGGCCGGATCCTGGCTCCGATCTCGACGGACTGATCCACATGCCGAGATCGTCCGCATTGTCGAACACCAAGAGCCATGGCCGTGAATCGGCTTGGCTCAAATGGGCCTGCACAAGCTTCTTGATATCGGCCTTCTCTTCATCCCACCCTGGAATGCGAAGCTGCTGCGCCACATCTCGATACGCTTGATGAAGACTGTCCATATCTGTCGCCGGTATCCAAAACACTGAGCAGTTCTTATATTTCGCTCGTGTGCGATACGCAAGCTCCAGCGCCAACTGTGTTTTGCCTATTCCGCCTAGCCCCACAATCGCCGTCTTCGTAGTTTGTTCTTCCCGGAATAGCCTCCCTTCAATATCAGCAAGTATGGATTCGCGGCCGGTGAATCGAAGGTTTCGATCGAAGGGTACAGTGAAACAGGTGTTAGCTATAGATGAAGTGTCAGTGCTGGTCGAGATAAACATAACATGTAACAGAGACCATACTAGTCAGTGGAAGTCCATCGATCTCCCGTCGAAGCCGTCTTAACGCGTTCTCCTTTCCTTCGCCATAGATAAGCGGCATGAAGATGCTGAATATACCAAGGAGACAGTATGCACCATCTTCATCCTTGGTCGTCTGCCGCTTCGCTGCCCATGCCATCCGCTCGCTCGCGCTGAATGTATCCAGAGCATGTCCATCTAAGGCTGCTATTGGGATCCTGGTGACCCCATGAATCACACTTGCTAAAGACTTCTTATCTCCTAATTCCTTATGCTGAGAAGAGTAGAATACAACCGACGCCGGAGCGAGGAGCTCCTGGAGGGTCCAGCCTCGAGTGAACCATTTGCTGTTCCGGAAATCCGCTTCCCAAGCGCTCTGGCACATCCTTGGATCATTCGCGGATGTAGAAACGTCAGATAGGTACACGTAGCATTTGACCGCACCGCGGTACCAGCGAAACATAGAATTAATCGCCTCGGTGAGCTCGGTGTTGTTCCGCTTGTCGATGCAGCACGTATCGACCCAGAAGTATTGCAGGTTGTCGCGAGCTGCTTGCTCGCCGCAGAATACGATCTTGCGGTAGCCGGCTTTGCTCTTGCTAGACTTGTCTTCTAAATCGACGAAACTGACTTCTTCAGCTCTCCAGGTGTGTGAAAGTATAGCGTAGGGCGGGATCTTGTCCTGGCTGAACTCCCTCCAGGCGAGGTCGCCGTGTTCGTTCAACGACAAAAGACGCATGATGAACGGTAGGAAACCGTCGAAGCGCGGGGCTAGATAAGGCAGAGGTAATATATACAGTCATGTGTGGGCATTTTGTTAGAGGGTGCTCTCGAAGGGCTGAGTGAATTGTCAGGCTCGCTTGCCGGATTGCGCGCTGGTGTCGCGCTGAAAATATAGCCTGAGGCGGAGTTGACCAGCTCAGCCGCGTCACCTGTCTGTAGAAGAGAAAGGCTGGATCGCGCCACAAGTATGCTTAGTCACCGAATCTACCCCGCCGCAGCATTGAGTGGCTAGTGAGATTTTCTCAGCCACACTTCTCGTACCGAGTACATACGTAGTACGTGAGAGGTGCAGGGTTGTTCCGCACTAACCAGAATCGGTATCACTTCCTTTAGAAAGTACCAATCGCCGTCGCGACGCCATGCGAATCAGCCCGCCACCGCCGCCCCAGGGCTGACAATAATTTGTTCGCATTATGGAAATACTCAGAGATCCAGATCAGGCATTCGATGAGTTTGAGATGCAAAAAGAACTCGATGGTGGTGCTGTGGGCCGAGGTTTCTTGTTGAGGCCTTGGACGAGGCTCTCCGCAATCAAGCGGGTCGGCGGCGACGCAGAGGTAATTTTTAGAGAAACATAGGTAAGGAATGTTCAGGACTGGGCACACGAGATGATCGATGCAAAACGACTCGAAAAATCGATGCGCTCAAAAAATCAAAGCTGGTTGAATTCAAAGTACCTGTGGATTCGTCCTCCACAGCGTGCGTCCCTGGACGCAGTGCGACACGTTAAGTTGAGTTACTCATATATCACCGCCAATTGAGTCCACAGAACGCCAAATCGCCCTTAGTCCAAGAGTTTTGGCGTTTACCTGCGTACGCCGCGCCGATACAGTCTATTCTAAATCCAAAATACTTGTGGAATCTTTAATCAACATAGCTTGCTTAAGCCTTGGTCACTGGTTTCACGCGCACCCACATCGAAGGTTTCTCCCATAGGATATACGTCTTCTGCACGCCCGTCCAGTCGCCCGTCTTCTCATCGAGCTCAAAGTCGAAGTTGTACAGCAACTTAGCCAAAATCAGCCTCATCTCGCTGTATGCCAGATTGCGGCCGATGCAGTTTCTGGGGCCGAAGGAGAAGGGCTGCAAGACGCAGAATTCGTCGTCCTGGAACTCCTCGGCGCCAAGGAATCGCTCCGGATGAAATTCGAAGGGCTTCTTGAAGTTGGACGACAGATGATAGGCGGGATACTGTGGCAGTTGGATGATGGTACCTTCCGGCAGGTACTTGCCCTCAACGGTGTCACCACCCTTAGGGACCAACCGCGCCGCCTGTGTTGGCACTGGTGGATAGATGCGCATCGTCTCGTCAAGTACGGCAAGAGTGTACTTGAGCTTGGAGACGCTGAAGAGGTCGATATCGTCGCTAGAGGCGAAGAAGCCACGGATCTCCGATGTAATTTGTTTCATTGCATCCGGGTGCGTGAGCAGCATGTACATGGTTCCAGACAGGAGTGTCGCGGTGGTTTCCGAGCCTGCGAGGACGAGGTTGGCGGCGTTGGACTTCATCTCTTCAACTGTCATTCCTTTTTCGCCGTTGCTAGCGGCAGATTGCTTGAGGACATTATCCCAAAAGTCGCCCTGCTCGCCGTGCTTGACCCTCTCTTCGATCTTATCGGAGGCGTATTTACCATTGAACATTCGCTGCTTCTGGGCGGAGGAGAACTTGGCGAGCAGCGGCACAATGAAGTCCATCTGAACTCGTTTCAGGGCTTGAATGACGATAGTCGCACGGAGATTGTCGAAGACAGCTTTGATCCAGGGATGCATCTCCTGATTTTTCAAGCATCCAAAGGCTTCACCAAACGCAAGCTTGCCAATAACATCGAAGGTGGTCCAGTTAAGCCACTGTACCATATCCAGCGAACCATTGGATGCGTTCTGTCGAAGCCTCTCAATAAGGAGGTCAACGAATTCCTGGATCGTCTTCTGTTGTTCCTTCATGCCTCTCTCAGAGAAAGCGTGAGAGAGGAGGCGTCGGAATCTGGCGTGATCGGCGCGTCTAGCACCGAGGATACCACGGACACCATTGGGCAATGGTACAGTATTTGCTTTCATAAACTCGGCGTGGCCCTGACGGTGGCCCCAGACATCCTTCCAGGCTGAGGCGCTGGCGTAGGATAGTTCATTTGGCGTAACACGAACAACCTTTCCATATTTCTCGTGCAGTTCCAGGACTTTTGCGGCCTGGTTACCCGTGCATAGCGTCCACATGAAAGGAAGGTGGGAGGCAGCCCATAGCTTCGGTCCAGGGAATTTGCGGAGTTCGCTGAAGTACACGTTACGGATTCCGGTAATAATACAGTATAGAATCAGCTGCTCTACAGTTAGTGCCTTATGTGCACCAAGCACAGCAACGACATACAGCGGAAGGTAGAACAATAATGGATAATGTAAAGATACTGGGCAGACTGCCACCGAAAACCTCATCAAGAGCCATTTGGCTGTGTAGAGACTGTGAATATGAATACGGATTGAAACAAGGAGGATGGTTGGAAGTCAACAATTACAGCACGCCTGATCGGGAGGGGTAGACGTAGGGACTATATATGAACTGTGATGTCGTGTAACCCATCCCTCGGGGACCACGAAAACGACACGGTGCATGGGTCCAGCAATTTTCACAGTCTTCAAATGTTGTACCGACGAGGTTCAAGGCTGAACGTGCTATTTGGAGGCAATACGACCGACAAAAAGTGGGTGCAAACCAGATGCTTACTGTTTTGTTGATCGATGTCAGCGCTTGTACCAAAGGTTGAAGCTGGGGGACAGTCAGCTCGCCAATGAGATCAGATGCGCTACATCGCCACTCGATGCAACTTCCGAACCATGCAATGGCAAAGTAGTGATAGCTACTTCTGAACTGTATTGATAAAATGTTCGGGGGAAAAGTCGGAATATTCGATTTGAGAAAGATATAATTGGTGTGCACCGTTGGACCTCTGCCCCTTTATCGTTTGCCTGCGTACTCCGATGCTCCGCATGATGCGCGGTAATGCTCCCCTGCTCTCTCGCCTAGACTGGCCCTCGCACAGCCGCGGCACGTTTTTGCTGACAAGAGATTCAGACTCAGCCGAGTGTAATCCGAGCCTATCGGAAGATCCGATGACCGCATGATGAAATAGCATATGTATGTACGAATCTCGGATCAGCATGCCGATTTGCGATCAGCTAGAATCGGCCGCAATGAACTCAGCTCGTCTTTTTGACATTCGGTGATTGAAGCTTCCATAAATTGAACATGCGGCTGAAGGCCATGTCCTTTTGGCGAGTCAGCAAATGGATATGCGAAAACCACATGTCTACATACCAAGATACTTGACGGCAGGAACGTCGACGCGAACCAGACAAGATTGACGCCATATCCTGCCCATATATTTCTTGGTGGAGATCTGACGAGTAGCTTCGAGACTACTTGCTTTGCGTACAAGTCTGCTGACATCCCCACTTCCTGACTGTGCTTAGTTCGGCGTTCATAATCTTCTTTAATAGGAATGTACATCGAATTCGAAGGAAGCACGCGATCAATTCGAGCAATTTGTGAAAGTACTCCTCCAGTCACGACTATTACAACCTTAACTCCAAAAGGCGCCAGTTCAACCCTTAGGGTGTTGCTGTACGAATGAAGCGCCGCTTTGGAAGCGTTATAAGCACTTCCGAAGACATACGCTGATATTGTCAGCCAATGTGGGTCTCGTTGTAATTTCTAAAGTGAAGACTCACGCATTATTCCCGCAATGCTGCCGATTTGAACAATTGTCCCTTTGGCGGCAATCAGAAGTGGCGTGAATTCCTTACACATCCTCATGACACCAAACAAGTTGGTCCGGAAGGTCAGTTCTACCTCGTCGAGGTCATAGTCCGTTGCAGGCACAGTGTAATTTCGGCCGGCGTTATTGACTAAATAGTCCAATTTTCCATTTGTGATTTTCGCCACCTCTTCTTTCAAAGCAACGATACTCTCAGGTTTATCTACCTCGAGAGCCAAAGTTGTGATTCCGTTACTGGCTAAATCCGCTATACTATCAGTCTTCCGAGCAGTAGCGAGAACATGGAACCCTATCAAATCGAGTAAGTGTCCGGGCTGCACACATGTCAATACCGCAAGAGAAGTCACCTTTGGCGTTGAACTCCAGTGCCAGAGCATGGCCAATGCCACTCGACGTGCTGGGAGCCCGGCCCGTTAGTCCTTGAGTGTTGCCGGCTAAGATATGCTGACTTGCTTACCCGGTTATGAGCACAGTCTTCTTAGGAGAAGTCATGTTGTAAGGAGGTTTTGGGTGTGACGGTAGCGTGCTGACACCCCTTCGCTTGATATATCAATCTAAAATGATTAGAATGCTCCTTTAAAACTTAGAAACCATTAATCAATACGGACGAAACCCCTCGGCTCACGTGAAACCACAATTGGTCCGCGTTCGTTTTGTTGTTGAGCTGGGAAGATACCATACGTACGAGAACGCAAATTGCCCTATCGTAATCAACTTTGTCCGTCCAGTAACTAGAGGGATCCGCGGCGTTTACCGCTGAGTAACTTGGAATAATCGGAGCAATTCTACTAATCTCCGTCGTTCCCGATGTTGGGAATCTCCTCAACTATCGGTCTAAGTGTGTACTCGGGAAGTTTTGCTGGCCGTTCAGCCTACGCGTCGGCGCGATAGCTTCGCCGAAGGTGGTTGAACGTGACGCCACCGGGGTCTTGCCGGAACTTCAACGATCGTCAGAGTTGCACCGCAACACCAAAGCAGCTTAATTGTTGCTCCACACCACAAGGCTGATGGCAATAATCGCGCCTAGCACATTCTCTCGTCGATGACGCCAGTCACACGAACCTATCGTCGCCGACCACCTCGTGCGTCACATCCACCGAGTCGGTCATGTCTAGAAATTCAGCCAGCAACATCCGGGTATCGGTTCAATTCACTCAAGGGACTGTATACGCGGGTGAAGATTTAGAGTGCGTGATCACATTCAGAAATGTTGCGCGGCAGCAATTAGGCGACGGACGTCCTTCCCGGTCCCGACATCAGAATGGATACACCTTCGGAGAGCGACAGCGTGCTATTGCGCCTCTTTCGCCACGGCCGTCAACATCTAAGGTTTCCTCCGCAGGGCCAAGCATTCGCCCGCCGATTAGGAAAGCACACAAATCATCACTCTCCCGTGACACCTCCCCGTTTCCGCTCACCTCTACTCTCGAAGAGCATTTAGACGAAGACGAAGAACCACAAGCAAATGGGAGACCCAAGCATGGAAGATCGCTTTCAATCATATCGATGGGGACAGATGCCGGATCAGGAGCCCAGAATGGGAAGTTGCAAATACCCGTCTCAAGACGATCGTCAAAGATCCATAACAGGTCCTCCAGTGCTCAGTCATCCGGAATGAGAAATGCTACTGCCACTTCGCCTTCTTTTGAGTCAAAAGATGGCCGGTATATACCAGTTAGAGGGGCCAGAAGGTCTCCAGGATCGAGCAAGACCTCTGTGGTGAAGCCTCCAGGTGTACTTCAAACGGATTTCAGATTTCCATCTTCTAGAGAAGCAGAAGTTCCAAATCAAGAATATGAGGAATTTATGCCGGATTCTGCCATCAGTCCGGGTACCCAAGTAGAAGGGAGGCAGCTTCAGCTTCAACGCCCAAAATCAGCAGACGATCGTAACCCGTCGAATGGTTCGCAGAGCAGTCCTATCGCGAGAGTACTGAATGCCGCTAGTGTTGAGGATACACCAAGGAGTAGCATGGACTTATACTCGATGAGCAACAATTCGACTGAAACACTAGCATCAGAATACGCTCCCCAGCCTGCTACTCGACTTCTACATGGACCAAATCATAGTCAAGCGTCAAGTTTATCGCTTCCGGCGCCTATTACGGGACCAGAGACGCTAATGATGGGCTATGCGAATGTCATGGGTAACTTCACTCTCGACGGTTCGCTGGTGAATCAAGCGCCGTTTGAAGAGATCAAGCGCAAAGGTGTCGTAGGCGGCCAAGGAGGTGGTGGTGTTGTCGGTGTCGAGCGCTCAAAGAAAGAGACTGGATTATTTGGGGCATTTGGCTGGAGCAATATTGGAGAATCGATCAATGGCCTGTTGAGTGGAGGAGAGATGAGCAGCATCAAAGAAATGAACCGAATCGCAAACTCGAAATCCATTCCACTTATCAGCACAACACAGTCCATACTCTTCGTGGACTTGAAATTGGCAGCGGGCGAGAGCCGCAGCTACAAGTATAGCTTCAGCTTGCCTCGAGGACTTCCACCGAGTCACAAAGGACGAGCAATGAAAGTATCTTATCATCTTACAGTTGGGATCCAACGACCGGGCGGTAGCAAGGAAAGACAAGTTCGATCCATCGATATACCCTTCCGCGTTTTTGGTAGTGTTGACGCTCGAGGTGAAATTCTCGGTCACGATCTCATGTCGCCGTACATCATTCTTCACGACGCGGCCCGTACATCGAGTGTATCGGCCAACAAACCACGGAAACCTGATTCAACAGCCGCTGCACAACGCGAGTTCCTTTCTTATGTCGGAACGCTTCTCGCATCCTCCACCACACAGCAAGGCCTTCTAAGTCCCACCCAACCATCTCCTCCAGTTCGACGGAAATCTTCGATTGTCGCAATGGAACCAAAGACCCAAAAGGACGCCATCGACTTCGCCATCCTCCGCGCAAACCAGATCTCCGCATCATCCTCCCACGCCCAGCTCACAAACCTCTTCACGATCGCACGGTCCAAGCGCTCCGTGGCCACGCTGCTCCTGCCGCGGCCGGCATACAAGCTCGGCGAAACCATCCACCTGGTGATCTCGTTCGCCAACGCCGTGCTGCCGACGTACGCGGTGCAAGTGGCGCTCGAGAGCTCCGAGAAGGTCGACCCGGCCATCGCGATGCGCTCCGCCACCAGCGTGTACCGGTACACGCGCCGCGTGCACAGCTACTGCGCCGAGAGCTGCATGTTCGCCAAGCGGGTCAGTTTCGCGCTAAGCATTCCGGCGGCAGCCACACCCGAGTTCGTCACCAGCGGCATCGCGCTGGAGTGGAAGATTAGGGTTGAATTTGCGACGGCGAGGGTGCTTGAGCATCGGCAGGATGACGAAGATGACGAGGACAACGGAGAAGATTTGAACGAGAAGACGCAGGATCTGGAGGTTCGTAACCAGATAGACTTGCTGGAGGAGACGAGTAGAGACGACAGAGGGATGATCCTGAGAGGTGTAGAGAAGGTGCAGGCGGAAACTTTCGAAGTCAGCGTGCCAGTAAGAGTGTATGGCGCAGTAGTGAGTGGGAAGGATGAGTTTGATGTCGACGAGTTAGGCATCTGAAGCCAAAAGCTTTGAATTGAAGTAGGATTTCGTCGTACGATATCACGAATACGTACACAGAATCTATTTCTGTAAAGTAATAGGATACTCTCGATCTTGCCGCCAGAAGCTCCTTTCGTCAACATATCAATGCTCTTTCACCCCGGAGATAAGGTGAAGTTCACCGTTACGCTAACGGAAGTAAACCAAAGTGTCGATACTCCTTTGGACACATCTCTTTTCATGGCAGTCTAAAGCACGCTAATCTTTACCACATCCATAAAGGTGTCCATAAGGATGATGTCTATGCGGGGCTTAGTGAATACCATGGGCGGATGCAGCCCGTCCGTCTCCTCCTGCGGAAGCACATGCTTCTCAATGAGTTCGCCTTAGCGCCCATGATAATCCGGGTACTTAGGCCAGGTACGGTGCGGAACAAACTGCACGACCACGTCGACGAGCTGAAGCTCCGTAAGCTGCCTACTGATCGAGGAGATGCAAGTGCGGAAATTGGCCATGCTGATGGAGTCCAAGACATGGGGCAGTGCGATAGCACGGATTGAGAGCATCGCCTTCGTGCTCAACTGTTGCGCCCACCGGTTCATAAGAGACCAACAGTCGAGAGCATAGTCTCCATCCTTGAGGTACCACTTCACGCTGACCGGCTTAAAAATACGCTCATGGTATGGGGTCGGGAGTGCTTCTTCGTACACGGAGCGACACACATAGAGGATCTGCGGCGACAGTTGCTCGTATGGCGACGTGGTCGAGGACCAACGAGTTCCACACTCGTGGCCATTGAGCTTATGTTTCCATTTGACGCCGCTGGTTGTGTCGCATGGGCCGTAAAGGGTCGTCAATTGGTAGCCTGAGTCGTGACGGGATTTGGTCGAGAGGGAAGGTGAGAGGACCAAGTCCCAGATCTGGAGACGAAGCTCCGTTGGAACATTTAGTAGCGGAGAGCCCGTGTTCGTCATTGCTCTGCAGTTGCTGTCATAGACTGTGCGGTGGTATATGCCCATTCGTAGAATCCCCTGATTGAAATGCAAGGCGTACTGTGGATTGTTCAGTTTCGTTTCGGGTATTGTAAGGTATCGTAGTAGTTGAACTTTCTGATTATGTTGAAGAAGTCTTAATTCCTCTACCTATGTGGCTGCGGCTGATTATGCCTTATATGTGGTCGCTGACGAAGCTAGTGTGTTTGCAGAGTGATGTTTGTGTCACCGAAACCAACTGTAGTTTCCGGAACACTATCGTATCGTAGTAAATATCGTAGCCTGGCCCGAATTCTCTGGTTCATCCGATTTTGGCAACCCACTTGGAATTGCGTGGAATTATAGTAGAGTAGATATTTCCCGACAGCCTTGAGACAAACTTAAACGTCGCGGATTTTATTGGCTTTTAATTCATCTGGTAGTGGATTACATGAAGCAGAGCCTTTAATTAACATCGTAAGGCAAATGCATCAGCCAAAGACTTTAAGATCGACCAAGCGTCCTTCAGGTTCATCAGTGGTCCGCATGATGCAGTATTCAACAGCAGCACTGCCGTCATCCACTCAAAATCCAGAAAGGGTCCAGCCAGCCTATTCTATTAGTTTGACAGTTAGTGGCAGGTGTACGACACTCATTGCAATGCTGGAGGAGCATCAGGCGCGTTCATATTCAGGCCTCTCGACCACGGTACGATAGCAAACACACGGTGAAGAGCAACCCGAGGGATCGTGCCTTATTATCTGCTGCAGTTAGAGGAGCAATTTTCTCTATCTCTTCGTCAAGATGCACAGACCTGAAAGATATCTCGGCACTCCGCGTGATTCCAGATATCATCGGGGTAGTTTTAGGGCGTTCGTGGCGGAATGGTGTTCTCTAATTAGTGGACCTGAGCCGCGCCTCAACTGCCTGGCCTGGGAGGCTCAACTGGCACGTAATATGAGGTCGCTCCAATCGGAAATTACCCAAAAACTCCATGCATGACTGCTACACGAAACACTTGCGACTGCCTCGATTTGTGATAGATCACTTATCTACAGTCAAATAATGGCCTGGAACTCAATTGTCGCCTCAGCAATCGCTGTGGTGTAAATGGTCGAACCAGCTTTTCAGGCTCTCTCTAGCGCAGCAACCGGACCTCCAGACCGTTTTCTAATCCTTGTCCTCAGTGTGTGTAAGAGGAGCCACGTACCCGGCCGTTCATCTTGACCTTCTCTTACATTAATGAGCTAAGCTTCGAATCCTCTATAAGCTCACATCTCGAAGAAAGTACCAGGCTTCTCCAGAATGTCGAATTTGAAACATGAGCTCACCACCAATGACCGCTTTAAGGATCTCGACTTTCATGAGATAGACAAACTGGCCAACGCCGCTGCCATCCTTGAATCCCATGAAATGCTTCTATGGATCTCTGCCGCACGCTGTGAGAGTGTGGCTCAGACAAGAAGGCATTTTGAGCGAGTGCTGTGCGGAATCGACTCTGATGACGAGCCAGTTGAATGGGAGGAGAGTACGACGCCGACCGAGGAGGATTTGGCGAGGTTGAGTGTGGGAGCTGAGTGGTGTGCAAAGCCTGCGCCAGTAGTGAAGCAAGAGGTTTCTGATAAAGCGAAGAGTAAAGTGGAGACGAAAGAGGACGAAGAGATGAAGGACGTTACGGAAAGCGGTGAGGTTCAGACTCCATTGACGGGACGCAGTGGCAAGAGAAGAACAGGAGGTACCGCAGGAACTCCAACCGCTTCATCAAGCGCGAGAAGAAGCGAAGTCAGAAGTCAGGGTTCACCATATAAGAATAAGAAGAGGAGAAGCGGACAGGACGCCGGTGCTACACCTGGGTCCAGTAGTAGAGTTGAATATTGACAGGACCCAATGCGGTGGTCTGAAACTGTCTTTTGCAAAGTATTGATTTAAAGACATAAGGTACATCATACGGAGCTTGATGCCAAACCCTTCGCCAGAACACCCACATCTAAACAGAAGTTGTGGAGAACGAACATGGTTGTCAGCTTGAATTGATGGAATTGACTCAACGGAGCCAAACGGTTCACTGATATACACGACGGCCCTCAGATACTACCATTCTCTTGCTATGTATTGTTAACAAGTTGACCGACAGAGTTGACTCACAGAACTAGACACTCACATACTCCGTAAAGATATCAATGTACAAATATTGCCTCTACTACTTCACCGAATGTCTTACAATTAGCACCTCGCAAACCATCAACGAATCTTAAATCAGTGAATGAACTAAAAGTTTGAGGGATGAACGTGTATCTTTGGACAATATGGCCGAGAAAGGATGTTGATTCAAAATGTAATTCTCACCTCACTCCGCAAGCTAGAAATGAGTACTATAGTGAGGCACCAGCAAACAAACAAACGTGGTATTTTGGCTGATCATACATGTTCCTTCCCTTTGCACAACCCTTCGCCTCTATCCATAGTCTGAAGAGAAGAGGCAGCTTCAGTCCGCGTCAACACGCCCTCTCAGCAGCAGTCCCATCCCGCCAGACCAAGTCCAAATGAAGCCATGCAACGCGCTGTAAGCACTGCAAAGAACCAAGACCGATCTACAGATGATTGTTCTTTTTTACCGCAGTAAACTCTCTAGCTCCTCATGTTCGCATTATCGCATCCCCACACTGAACGACTCAAACTAGGTCTTAGTACTTGAATCTGGCCTAAGAAGTCTGCATGGGCTCGCTTCCTCCACCGCTGTAAACCTGTGCGGCGGTACTCGCGAAATATCGAACGTCTACGTCGTCATCCTCCATCAGCTTCTGAAGGTTTGGCATGATGCGCTCGTCGATCAGTGTGAAGCTGTGGGGTGAACCCTTCATCTCCTTGCCATCTGCCTCATTGGACTGGATGGTGCCGGTGTCGGGCAGGCGCTTTAGTGTTTCGATGAGCACGCCGTACGACTTAGCGATGTTGAAGCGGATGTTCGGGATTTCATCGGAAACTAGGGTATCCATCTGTGGGAGGATTTGCTTCTCGATGACGGCAAGCGACAGGACAGGAGCTAGCATCTGTAGGAGAACTGGTTAGCCTGCGCATTTACAGATTGTGGGAAGAAAGACACTCACTGTGATTGCGAAACATGTTGTCATCCGATAGAGGTAGTTCGGGTGTCCTCCCATTTGGAGAACTTTCGGAACAATCGTGTTGGACGCCCACTCCACACCGAACACTTCAGTCAACTTCTTTAGATTCTTGACAGATGCTTCACGGATGGAAAAAACGGTATCGCCGAGCCAGGACATGCAGAGTGTGCTGAGCTTCTCATCGAAGAATTTGACACCGAGCTGCGACGCCAGTAGCGGCACATAGTCAATGATGGCAAGACGTACGCGCCATTGTTTGTCTTCCGCAAGCTGTACGATAGCGGGAAGCAAGGACTGTGAAAGGAGCTCAATGCCTATGACCTTGTTTACAAGCTCGAGCTTTGAAATGATGTTGAGACGGACATCTGGGAAATCGTCTTTGAGCATGTTGAGGAACATAGGTAGGAGATGTTGAATGGTCCTAGATTGCATGAGTGTCATATGATCTCTAATTGGAAGTGGAACGCACTCTTCCTTTCCAAGAATGGGAGCAAGTCCGCTGATCTGCGTGCCGAGAGCAGCTCGAACATGTTGTGAAGAATCAGTAACAAGCTCTTCGATGCTTGGCATTACTTCGTGGAGAAGAGTTTCACGATCAAGTAGAGCGCAGAAACCTGGTATCTGGCCGGCAATGGCGCTGCGCACCTCTGCTTCAGTATCTTTGAGGAGCTTTACGAAAGCTGGGACAAGGTCTCGGCTGACCACTTCGTCGTCGACTGCTTTGGCAATCTAAACTGAGTCAGCAAAACGCCATGGTGGTTTCGAGTCATTACGTACCTTTTCGAATCGATCAGCAACCATGTATCTCACTCTCCAGCTCTTGTCCTCGAAGAGATTCCTTAGCGACGTGAGGAGAACACCATGACTTGATTGCTGCTCCTTCGGCACAACCTCTGCGATTGCGATCAAAATCTCAACCGTCAACAATCGCACACTGTCTTGGTCATCCGTAGTCAGATGCTGAAACAGAGGGATCATCTCTTCGATCACGACTATGGCCGGCATCGCCTTAACAAATTTGGCCAAGTTTGTCGCCGCCTGTCTTCGGACCATTGGGGTATCATCGTGCACGAGTTGGCTGAATTGCTGTCGGAGGGCAGCTTGGACGGGAGGAGTTGCGCGAGTGTAGGGAGTTATGTAGAGGCCGGTGGCGGATACCTTCGAGGTAAACCAGTCTGCCTTCGAGAGGCGTACTACAAGAGGGATGAAGTATTGCTCGATTTGCTCTTTGGACAGCTGTTCGCAGATTTTGTTCAAGGAGTCAACCGCCTAAGGTTATAGTCAGTTGCACTGTTTCTGTTGTGCATAAGCCAGTGCTTACCTTGTCTCGAACGAGCGGCTCCTCGATAGCGGCAAGATTTTCCAAAGGCGACAGTAGCACATGGCCATACTCCGGACCTCCAACGTACTCGACGAAGTTACCCAATTCTTCGCTTAGCGCAGTGAGAACTTCGTCTTCGTCCTCAACGGACTCTAAGGGGTTGTTAGCAAATACTCTTAGGAGAGGTATCAGATTTAATCTCTCACCGTCTAGGAAAGGTATGAGTTCGTCTCTCGTCCGCTCTGGGCCGAGAGCCAGAGCGATTGTAGACAGACGATGAATAGCGTTCAGACGGAGGAGGACATCATCATGCTGTACACAGTTAGTCAAAATAGCGTGCAACCACTGGTTGTCGATACTGACCTTAAGCTCATCGATCAACACCGCGATAGGGTAGAGCTCGTCATTCTGACCTGCGTCCATGACGGCGGCTCAATATGGGAAATAAGGACAGGAGGTTGCCTCAGAATTGAAGATTTCGCTGAGAAGAAAGCTGTTTTGAGGGTATAGATGCCGACAGCTTCGCGTTAGAGGTGGATATGTGGTGAAGTGAGGCTGCGAGGATGTGCCAGCAGGACGAAACGGAGAGCTGTCGGCGAAGGGCAGTATTGGGAGGAAAGAGTTGAGAGTTCGGTCATGCGCTGAAGAGTTAGGAGAGGAGTTGGAGTCGAATTGATGTTAATGACGAGTATTCTGGCCGAGTCTTGCGAAGTGATTTGGCTGCTGTTTTCGCGCGTTTGGCCGCAGCCTTTGTGATGTTGCACCAAACGACAAACGACGCACACAGAAAGCTCGAATCAACCTGCACCGCCACACCCCACCCGCCACACTAATTTTCCAATCCCAAACTCACAGCTTTCTGAGTCGAAGATTTGGTGAGATTTGATATCTTCCCCTTCTGAAGCTATTGCGTCGATATACAAGAGCCAAAACCATTTGTTTCGATTCTTGAAGTTCCGCTTTGAATTTCTGGATCAAATCTTAGACTCCGAGGCAAGACACACAGAATATTGTCCTCCGCTTGGAGGCTAAAACTCGCAAACATGCCGACCATCACCTGCAACAAAGCAGACTTATACAAACGTCTCGGCAAGGAGTGCGTAATTTGTGCTCTAATTTTGGTCACAATTGCTAAATCGGCTCAATCAGATACACTACCGAAGAATTTGATCAGCTATGCTTCGACTTCGGTATTGAGCTTGACGAAGACGTAAGAGACAAATCCGTACATCTTGAAACATTCTAATACTGTTGTAGACTACTGATCAAGAGAGACCGATTGTAGATGGAGTACAACAACCTCCTGAGCTCAAGATAGAAGTTCCGGCCAACAGGTAGAGTGCTGCAATCCACAAGTCAGATTTCCGTCCCTTAACAGTAACAGATACGATATGCTATGCATTGAAGGAATAGCATTAAATCTCAACGTCTTTCTCGGCAGACAAAAGTTCCCAAACTACCGTCTCGTGCCATCACCGAGCGGGAAGCCCGAAACGTTGATTGTTCATGAGCCTGTACGTTCACTTCACATACCTCCACCCAGGCCATTCCTCTCTGATTTCTACTAGACCACTAAAATACGTCCGTTCATATCATGTTCAGTGCTGCGGAATGTCAAATTCACGGAAGAAAGATACGAATCTTTCATCGCGCTACAAGACAAGTTGCACGCCAACCTAGCGCGTCAGAGAACGTTAGTCTCTATGGGAACCCATGATCTCGACAAGATCAAAGGACCATTCCATTACAAGGCGCTTCCACCGAAGGACTTCAGTTTCATTCCTCTGAATCAAAAGAAGGGGATGAACGGTGAGCAACTCATGGAATTCTATGAAAAGGACCGGCACTTAGCGAAATTCCTACCCATCATTCGCGACAGTCCAGTTTATCCAATTATCTTCGACAGTAACGACGTTGTACTCTCAATGCCCCCAATTATCAACGGGGAACACTCCAAAATCACTCTCGATACGAAAAATATCTTCATCGAAATGACCGCAACCGACAAAACCAAAGCGGAAATTGTCAACCATATCATGGTGACAATGTTCTCCGAATACTGCTCTGAGCCCTTCACAATCGAGCAAGTGCATATCATCTCTGATCACAACAATGAGACCAGACACGCACCTGATCTTACGCCGAAATCCTTCACAGCAGAAGTGTCCTACCTCAACGGCTGCACCGGCCTCTCGCTAACTGCTCAGCAACAATGTGACCTCTTGGGGCGGATGTGCGATTTTGCTAGGCCCTCCAAATCTAAACCTAAAGAGCAACTGGATGTCCTCGTGCCTGTTACTCGCTCAGATATTCTTCACCAAGCAGACATAATGGAAGACCTCGCCGTAGCATACGGCTTCAACAAATTGCCGCGCTTCTACCCAAGCAAATATGCTTTTGTCGCTGCTCCACTGCCAATCAACAAGCTTTCGGACATTGTACGCGCAGAAGCTGCAATGGCGGGATGGACTGAAGTAATGCCGTTGATCCTGTGCTCACACGACGAGAACTTCGCTTGGTTGAACCGCAAAGATGATGGCAAGACGGCTATCCACCTGCAGAATCCCAAGTCGCAAGAATATCAAATTGTTCGAACCAGCCTGCTACCGGGATTGTTACTGAGCATTCAAAATAACAAGCACCGGCCCATTCCGCTGAAGATCTTCGAGGCCAGTGACATTGGGCTCAAAGATGAGAGTAGGGAGCGCAAAACGAGGAATGAGCGACACTTCGCTGCATTGTGGTACGGCAAGACATCTGGCTTTGAGGTTGTGCATGGCGTTCTGGATCGGGTGATGGCAATGTTGAATGCGGAGTTTATCGACCCAGAGGAAGGAAATGAGAGCCCGGAGAATGATGGATATTGGATTGAGGAGTTCGAGAGTGAGTCCTATTATCCTGCACTGAAATGTTTAGAATGCGCTGACATAAGTTTTAGATCCTACGTACTTGACTGGCCATGCAGCGAGTATTCATTTGAACATCGAAGGCAAGCACCATATCATCGGCGAATTCGGTATTTTACATCCCACGGTGCTGAGGAACTACGAACTTCCGTTCGTTGCAAGCGCGCTGGAGCTCAATCTCGAAGTGTTTTTGTAGAGGTATGACAAATGGAGTATGTGGGCAGCCACATGAAGGCTTCGCAATGCTCAATAGACGACTCTTCTGTCACAATGATTATGAATGAAAGATTTTGCCTAAAATGTAGACGAGTCAAAGCATATCAGATAATCGCGTCTCTTTGTTCCGGTTATCTATATTCTAACATTGGTTACTTAAACATTTATGCCCCTGCTTTTCGATTTAGCTCTCAAAGGTAGAGAGAACATTCAAACGCCAAATAATGCACGATATGGTAAAGACAGCTAACGCGAACTCCTCTGGGTATCGAACGAGGGATATAAGAACGCTCACACGCGGTATGACACATACCCAACCCAAGCGCTCTCATCATCATCATCATGGCACATCATCAATCCCATTATACTTGTACGTCAAGCCCTCCTGCAACTTCGACATCTCCTGCTGGCCCTTAATCCTTCTCCTATGATCGACCGGCGACGGCGGGGCCACAGGCGCTCTCACCGGGCGCAGCGGGTCCGCGCCGCCGAGCCCTCCGCCCGCGCCGTAGTCCCACGGGTCCACGCTCATGACCTCGAGGTCGGCGCGGCCGTAGACGGAGCGGTTGCGCCAGGGGGCGGGCGGCGGGCGGCGGGCGGAACGCGGCGGCGCGGCGAGCCCCTCCGCGGCCGGCACGCGCGCCCCCCACTCGACGTCGTCGGAGCCCTTGGAGCTCTGGCTGTCGTGCTTGGGCGGGAAGCCCGGCGCGCCGGAGCCCGTCTCGCTCATGGCTTTGGTGGGCGGCGAGGAGCTGCCCGGCTTCTGCGAGAGCGTGGTCGCGGTGCGGCCCGGGTGCGCGGCCGGGTTGCGCCCCATTGCGCTGCGCGACGAGTGCCATGGGATCTCGGAGGCCCCGCCGCCGTGGTCGAAAGACTTCAGGTTGAACATCCGCCGGAGCAGCGTCCAGATGAAGGGGAGGTTTGAGACCAGGATGGCTGTGCTGCTCTCGCGCACGTACCAGTATGTCCACTGGGTGCCGAAGGGATGCGTGAAGCTGTAGTATTTGTTCAGGATTGCGGCGAGTATTACGAAAATTCCCAAGCTAAAGATGCCACATAGAATTGCCTTCCGATTCCAAGGCAAATGGCTGCGTGCGAAGAGGGAGAAGGCGATGGCGAGCATGACAAGATCGGAGCTGATATTGAGGACAGCATTCGTTATTAGGTGATTTGTTGCGGCGTCGCATTGTCGGTTTGGAGTTGGAAGAGCCCAATAGTTGTGGAAGGGCCTACACCAGACTCCGAAGTACAATATCTATGAAGTTGATAAGCAAAATTCTTGGAAGTATGGTGGTTCAATAAGTTTCTAACCTCCATTACCGCAAATCCAACCCCTACGTACACGGCAAGGATCTTGACAGCCATGTTCTCTCGCAATTGTTGTCTGTAAACGATATCAGCACAGTATTATATGAAAGGCGACTCTTCAGCCTACGTCAGTCGATTATATAGTATCAGCAAACAAGCCTTGACCAGCCAAACTGTACAGCATTGCATCTGCTCCACAACTAACACGATCTTCGACCCGTATATCCGCTCAGCTCGTTCCTGAGGCGTAAACTGGCTGACATTTTCTCCCGGTGCGAGCAGATTTGAACTCGTGTACGAGCAGATGTTGATAGCAACCATGAAAACAGTGTCGGTGCATAGGACCACCAGCATCAAGTAGTCGTCGATCTGAAACCTCTTAATCGATTTGAAGAGGAGTCCACGAGAAAGGAAGCGGCATGCCACAATGAAGACACCTAGACTGTACCATATCCACGACTCCGTATGGAATGGGAGAACCATTTGGATCCAAGGACGTCATCCCACTGGCCGGAGAGCAGCTTAAAGCAAGGCGTCGGACTGGATTCTAGGTGAGAGTGTGAGAGATTGGATTTAGTCTGGAATATGAAGGAAAGGAGTGAGAGATGAGAGGGAACATGTTGCAGTAACAGATATGTCCCACAATGTGCGGAGTATCGATAGATCTGGAGTCTCGGAGCTTATCATGTACCGCTTCGCCGGGCAAAGTTAGAAGCAGCAAAGGCCGACTCCCGTAGGGCGCGCGGATGGGTGGGACTGGGATATGTACGCCACCATCCCTCTCGCGGTTTGATCCTAGCGGCGAGAAAGCGAGAATAGGTGGAGGCCAATTACGGAGGCGTGGAATGGCATCTGGATACAACCGACGAGAACCCATGGGGAAATGAAGCGCACATCTGCGGCAAATCCTGCAGGAGCCGACGCGCCTTGCAATTCTCAATTTTTTATCGTTACACCGGTCGTGGGGTTTACTTGAGGCAAATAAAAACTCCAGAGTTATCTCGGCGCAGTACCGAGTTTGACCTGCCGGCGTGGGATGTCGTGGGGTTTGCTCGCCGCTCATACTGTACAGCAATCAAACGACGCTCCATCTGATAAAACCGTTTATTCTAACCTTCATGATCGCTTTTGACTCTTGCCCCTTGTCAACCATGCTTATTATTCCTTTTTTGGGAATTAGACTTGAGGCAGGAACTGGCGTGATATTTCTGGACATGGACACGTTTTGGGAGATGCGGCGCAGTGCAAATCATCGTTCTGGATAAGCCACACAGACTATTGCCATAAACTACATATCCTTTATCGCCAGGGATATTCCATTCTGTCAGAAAGAATGCGAAGCGATTACCCTCCTGGCCGGAAAGAAACCACTCCGTCCGTTGAAAACTGAATCGCAACCCCGAGCCCATGATAGACCTTGCCATTTTGATAAGAAAGTCCAAAGCCATCCTCACGACCTCGTTATGATAAAAAACTCCTCGCATTGAGAAAAACAAAGAGGAGAATGCAATGCAATCAGATACTCCGCAAAACCCCTTACTCCATCCGTATGCTCAGCATCAGAGATATTCACCCATGTTGAAAATGATCACCCGTGCAGGAGCTTGTGTCTGGTCTGATGCCGATCTAATCTCACTGCTCAGAGACCATTGGACAACTTCCATCGATCTTGATACTCTTTGGTGGTGGCGCGGTATGGCTCGCTGAAATAGCGATCCATGTTCTGAGGCTTAATAATCCAGTTCGCGAGTCGCTGAAGCTCCTCCTTGAGGTACAGAAGATCCTGTCGTTCCATACCGGAATGGGAAGCGTACTCTGGCATTTGAGACAAAAGACGAAGGACATGCTCCGGACCGTAAATTTCGCCCATGGTCTTACCGGCAAGCTCATCATTCGGGTTCTTGGTGCGATGATAGATGTCCGAGTACTGGAATCGCTCGAAGCGGTAGAGAAGAACTTTGCCAAGGGCGTACTTGAAATAGATCTTGAGGCCTTCGACGAGTTCCTTCAATTTGTCAATCGAGGCGGTATCGGGAGTACGTTGCTTTGCCTCGTAGGCGAACCAATCGTCAAAAACCTGGTTGGCGGAAATTGGGGAAGGAACCAGTGGAAGTTGAAGGTGTTTGGTGACGTTCTCCCAGTCGTCAACTAGGATGGAGGCGACCATGTCTGGTAAATTGAGTTCAATCCGGAGGCTTGTTTCATATGTCTCTTCCTTCTCTGTGTCCTGATCACGGTTTCGCTTCTTGGAGGCTGGCTGAGGTGCTGGAGAAGATGTTGCTCGAGTAGACTCCCGTGCTGCCTTCGAAGGCTTCTTGGTGGCAGCCTTCTTCTCTTGGTGCATGTTAGTCATTTCCTTTCTAAGATCCTTGGCAAGTTGAAGATTGTCCTCGGAGAGCTTTCGAAGCCGATCCTGAGGAACCCAATCATCCCATCTGTACGTACCGTTAGTTTGCTTAGTTCCAGAATTGGTGGGTTTCTGCTTTGAAGCGCTCTTCGTCACACCCGAGTGCTCAACTGGCTTCTTAGACGACGTCGCCGGCCCAGTGGAGCTCGCAGCGCCGCGGCTTGAAGTAGCGGGTCTCTTTTCTCGTGCCATGACACAAAGAAGTTGGTGCTTGAGAGAGGAACAACGGTGGGGGTCCAAGAAACGTAAAGGAAAAACGTCTCCTCTGCACTTTGAAGGGATAGGAGTTGTAAAGAACGAAATTGAAACAACGGGTGAGAATTTGAGGCTTTTATAGCCATCGTGGACAATAAGGGCTTCAAAATAGGAATATCGACAATAGGATGCTCTAATGAATAGGGATCTTGACAATAGGAGAAGTGATTCTTGCAAGCCAACACAAGTTGAGAAGTGCAACACGAGACACCGGAGGTCGGGAAACAATAGCTTATTGACTTACGTATTCTTCCAGCCTTTATAATGGACTCGGTATTCCCAGCCGCCCTTTGGGCCACTACCAGAGCCCGGGAGGGACCTGACATCGAGGATTTTCGCTTCGTAGAGCATCTCATGGTGGAAACAAAGCGCCTTTTCGTCCTTGGAGAAAGCCGGCATACTGGAAGGTGCCATAATGACAAGTTGGAGATGTCGTGAACGTGGCTTAGATGCAGGCGGTAAAGCGGAATGAACTATTTATTGACTTCTCGAACTGCAGATGTGGCCTGCTGGCTTTGAGATTTGTGTGTGGTGTTGAGAATCAAGTCACGCCTGCGCGCGACGAAAAGGGCGTCTTGGCAGTCGCGTCTTATATCTTTGCCCGTGAGTTGCCGCGTTCAGCAGCTACAGTCAAACAACAATCAAATTAAGCTCAGATCAGTCTCACAATTCGACAACTTCAAGAGCTAGGAAACTCAGAGCGGAAAGAGATGGCACCTTCAGAATCATCGATACTGCGGAATTTTTTGTTGCCGCCAGCTCCTCTACCAGTTGCGCTGCCTTTTGACCAGTTTAAGGACTTGTTTCCACGATCATTGCAGTCAAATCCAAAACTTCAGGAATTGTACCGAGAACTGCAGAATCAAAGAGCTATCGACATTGACGATGTGAAGCGTAACATTGAAGCAGAGGTCAAAAAAGGTGAACTACAACGTCGCGAAATCATTCGCGCTCGAAGAAAGTCACAGGAAGCGGCAGTGAAGGAGCTTGGCCAACAAGAATTGCTCAAGGAAGCTGAAGTACGTAAATTCGGAAGCGCTTTCTCATAACATTTTCTAAGTATTCGACAGCTTCTTAACATTCCGCCGGCGAAGCCACTTAATCCATTACATAGGCTTGACACCGTCATACCGGCGATGGAGAGGGCATCCAGTGCACTTGAGGATGAAATTTCAGCATTAGAGAAGGAGGCAGAAGAGATTCTAGCTGATGTTAAGACTACTATCGGAGACCTGAGCGATTTACGGTATGGGAAGTTCAATCGGGTGTCGGGAGTGTCTAGCGATTTGAGTCAAGAAGTTGTCCAAAGCCTATCACGGTTAGAAAACCTCTGTGATGGTGCTTCAGAGGGATAAATCACCCAATCTTTCATGCCATATGAACAATTCACATTCGCTACTAGTATGTTCCATCTGTATCGCGGGCGTTTAAAGTGATGCCTTGGCGCCTTGCCGTCTTCGCGTCTTTAAGCTAGTCGCGTCTTTTTGCAATGGTTTGATCAATCGTCCCATTTACGCCTTTGACCTCTCTCGCTCTCAGAGCACAACTATGCCTCCAATACGACGAAAGCGACGTGCGGTGTGTACAAATCATAATCTAATCAACTTCCAGAATCTAACGATCCAAAGCCTATAGAAGAGTCCGAATCCGAATCCGAATCCGAATACGGCGCACAAACGCTGCGTGAGCGCAGTGGAAATCACAGCCGAGTCGACCAGAGTCCCATCTCGGATGTCGCAGACTACGAAGAAGAAGAAGAAGGCGCTGAAGGCTCGGGTTCCAGCAATTCTGTAGACAATCTTGCCCGCAAACTTGTCCGGTATGCGCTGAGTTGTGAGTACTCACGGCAACCGATCCGGAGAGCAGATATTGGCCAGAAGGTACTCGGCACCAATGGAAAACAGTTCAAAGCCGTGTTTGGAGAAGCGCAGAACATGCTGAGGACTACCTTTGGCATGGAAATGACAGAGTTGCCTATTAGAGAAAATGTCACAATAGCAGAACGACGAGGTATGAATTGCATGGCTACGGTAGTCAATATCTGGACTGCTAACAGAGTTGTTAAGCTGCACAGAAGCGTGAGAAAGCTTCGACATCGACCAATGCTTGGGTCTTAACAAGTATCTTGCCATCGAAATACCACATTCCTGAGATTCTCGCTCCTTCTCGAATTCCCACAGTAGCTCAAGAGAGCTCTTACGTGGGCCTCTACACTTTCATCATCGCAACAATTTATCTTGCTGGCGGCATGCTACCAGAAGCCAAGCTCGAACGATACCTCCGACGCACCAACGCAGACCAGTCTACACCTGTCGACAAAACCGATAAATTGATGCAAAGGCTCATCAAAGACGGCTATATTGTACGAAGCAAAGAGAATTCTGGAGGTGAGGAGCTGGTGAATTACATGGTTGGCCCGCGAGGTAAAGTGGAGGTGGGAGAAGAAGGTGTGGCGGGATTTGTGCGAACCGTCTACGGTCAGAAGGCAGATGAGGATCTAGACAAGAAGCTGGAGAGAAGTTTAGGACTTGGTCAGCGGCGGGTGCCTGCAGATGTAGTAGCAGCAACATCAAACGGTACTACCATCCAGAGCAAGGGCCGGAAGCCACGACGAGCTCAGATGGAAGAAGAGGTTGAGGCTGAGGGAGAGGACGAAGACGAAGAAATGAGTGAAGGATAGGCTGGGAGTATGCGATCTGCAGTCCGCAATCGACTTCGTATGGATCTGGCCAGGTCGGGTCAGACACGTTCGAAGGTTACCTGTCGTCAGAATTGCCCATGATGCGTCCTTCGGCGAGAAAAACGGTCAGTGGGCCAGACCGGAAGAAGCATCGTCTTAATTGTTGGCGGAGGGAGCGAAGGGTGACCCGAGCCATGGTAGAGGCGAAAATAGGTTTGAAAAATGGTTCGAGGAGAGATGCATGGTAGTTCGCCAGGGGTCCAACAAAATTGGAATGACGAAAGAGGCGAGAAGTGTACGAGGTAGCATTTGCTGACCGCCTAAAAACCAAGCCAGGAGGGCCCGGAAGCTGAGAGTGCTCTTGCGTAGGTGTAAGTCGAAGACGAGGGTCAAAGTGACAGGAGGGGTGATGAGAAATCAGCACCGCGATTCCGAGTGGCAGCCAGTTTTTCCGTGATAGCAGACTTAGCACCAGCATTATAGCGCAGCTTAGCTCTCGTTTCCGTGACGTGCGTGGTGGTTGGTTCGCGGACGATCTTGTGCGGGAGATCCTTGGCCTGGTCGTCAAAGCCCTTGGCTCTGCGGTGCTTGGCTTGGTGGGCCTCTTCGCTGCCATCTTCCGTGCCTTTTCATTCCCGTCGCTCCACCATGCCATGCCATGCGATGCCATGCAACCCATTACTCCGCGCTCTCTGCTGATTCTCAAGCCATGATCTACCCTCACCATTGATCGCGCCGCTCGTCAATCTTAGATTAACACGCCCGCGAATCGCGTATCCTCCTGCAGTCACTATGAGCGCCTTCAAGGTCTCTGAGCTGCTCAACCCAGCTCCCAGCTCGCCACAACGACCTCTAGAGCATACCAAGGAGCCATCCTCCCCGTCGCATCTTGCGCGCTCTCCTCCTCGCAGCGCGGCAGCTTCATCATGGTCGCACAGCTCGTCGTATGCGACCGGCGCCGCTGTCCCTTCTACCTACGATACGGGCAATACCCTCCATGCGCTTGCCACCGGTGGACAGTCATCCCACAGTCCTACGTACGCACCTTCGACAACTTCCTACAGTGCCTCTCGCGAACCATATTCGGCAGTTGATGGATATGGCCATGCGCGACGCACGAGCACCTTCGCTTCAGTGGCAGGACCCATCGAACCCTCTCCTACCGACCTTCCTCAACCACCTCACTCACCTACCACACTAGATCGATATCATCACGGCTCCAGATCGCCCGAAGACCAAATCAGAAGACAGAGTATCTTCTCTGCTTCTGAAGAAGCGCCAAGGCTTGCACCGATTCAGTCTCTCACTAGCGCGTTGGGAGAACAAATTAACGACAAGCCACCTCGTGAAAACGCGTACGGCCACGATACTTCATCATACATTCATCCTGCTACCCATCAAGCTTCTGTCGGTGGCGATAAATCTGAAGTGAACATGGTCGTCGAAAGTCGCGAGTCCGGCGTTGCACGCGACACCCCTGCCACAACTCAAAAGCGCGAACCCTCACCATTGAAAAGTGAAGTGAAAATGTCATCAGAATCAAAACAAGAGTCACCGAGCACTCAGATCAAATCAGAAGAACCACCCGCTCCTGCCGCTCAAACAACCACTCCAACTCGCACTTCACCCAACGGTACTCAGGGCACGCCTCCACAAGAACCCATGGATCTGGAGACTCGCAAATTGGTCAACAAACTCAAAAATGAGCATGGAGTGCGTGGATCTCGTGTCAAACCATCTATCGAGAATATACCTGCCTTCGAACCTCCTCAACCGCTACCCAAGAAGCGTCCTCCGCCGAAACTCTCCGCGGCAGCAACAAAGAAAGGGACAGCGAAAAAACCGCCGCCAAAGAAGAAGAAGGTAGAAGCTGCTGATCCAAGCAGTCCTGCATCAGCGGCCACGCGTGGATCGCCGACGCCGTCACGCAAGAAGGGCAGCAAGACGAATACACCAGCACTTGGCAGTTCGCCAGGAGCAGAAGATCATATGCACGACGACGATGAAGATGATGCATCGGTTGCTTCTGGCGACGATGTGTACTGCATCTGCCGAAAAGGAGACGACCATAGCTGGATGATCGCCTGCGACGGCGGTTGTGAAGACTGGTTCCACGGGAAGTGCGTCAAGATTCGAGAAGAGGACGGTGATCTTATCGATCGATATATCTGCCCGAATTGCGAGAAGAAGAGCGGCATTGTCACAACTTGGAAGCCTATGTGCCGGCGGGATGGATGCAGGAAGCCTGCGCGCGTCTCGAAAAGCAACGCAAGCAAGTACTGCTCCGACTATTGCGGCGAATTGTTCATGTCGAGGAAGGTGGAAGAATCAAACGTGCAGGCTGGAGGACTCGACGCGCACAAGAAGAAGACTGTCAAGAGAAAATCAGTATACGCCGATAATATCTCGAACGCCGGCGACGAATCCGACGACGATGACATAGGCCCACGCGGTGGTCCCCTGCGCTCTGGCGAGATCAAAGCTCTGGCAACCTCTACCACAGACGTAGACTCCTTCCGTAGCCTCGGCGACGGCGTTCTCTCGCCGCCTCCGACCGCCTCTCCCTCCGCCGAGAAGTTCCCCAACGGCTCGCCAGACGCGCCTGACAACGACAAGCAGCCGCTCTCGTACACGCTGCAGCCCGCCGAAACGGCGCGCATCGCGGGCATCGCGGCAGAGAAGGACGCGCTGCGGCAGCGGCGGCAGCTGCTGCGCGACAAGGAGAAGTTCGTGGCGATGACGCGCGAGCAGGCGACGCGGCACGCGGAGCGCGAGGGCGTCAAGCCCAAGGACGTGTGCGGGTACGACCGGCGGCTGGGCTGGGACGAGCCGCAGTTCGGGCGGTGGCGCGACTCGGCCGGCGGCCAGGCCGCCTTCCGCCGCGGCTCGCTCGACCCCGCCGAGAACGACGACGGCGAGCGCCCCGAGGAGGACACGCAGATCAATGGAGACGTCGAGATGCCCGACGCCGACGACGAGAAGAAGGGCGACGCTTTCTTCTGCGCCAAGAAGCGCTGCCAGCGCCATCAGGGCTGGCAGAAGCTCGCGCTCCACGACGTGCGGAACGCGGAGTCCGAGCTCGCGAACGAGATGCGGAAGCTGGACAAGGAGGAGCGCGAGATTCGAGAGCGCGCGATGCTGCGGTGGCGCAAGGAGCTGGGTGCGAAGGGCGTCGGAGGGACCGTGGAGGTCGTCGGCTAGCGATGCACTTGGCGGACTTTTGCCTTTCCGGCTCGAAGTTGCTCGGGTTTGCTGTTGCTGTGCGTCTTATAATTGCATTGGGCGGTGATCGTGGTAACTTCATTGCGGTGGAGTTTCGAGGCTCCATTTTTCTGTATCGTTCTTGGCCTGTTGCCGATGGAGTTTTCACCTGGGCATGGCGGGAAAAGTCTCATACCACGATACCAATTATTGCTACAAGTTGGGCCTTTATTGCTTTAGGAGGAACAATGACGGTCGATCAATGAGTCAGAATACCCATCGGGAATGACAATTCATGTGTATCACGACTTTTATATCTCGCATATTCTCGTAAGCCATTTTGTTTGCTTACTGAGTGGCAGCAGGGCGATTTAGAACAAGCAAATGGCCACTGCAGCTTTTCTCCTCACGGAATGATTTGTGTTTCCGTGTTTCGAGTAATACGTAGCCAGGAATTCTGCTTCCAAGGCATCCAGGACTATCGTATGCTAACGAGGTGGAGCATAGAGCGGTTAGAATATCACGAACTGCAAACATTGTTTAACCCAAAAAAAAAAAAAAAAAAAAAAAAAAAAAGCCCCGTGAATGACGCTGCACTCAGGTAAGGTTTGAAAACGATGGACTGTGGACCTTAACTACTCTAAATGCGAGATGCCATGTTGCGTCCCAGCCACCTTCGACTTAGTTATGATTCCAGTGTGTTATCCAATCGGGACCAAGGTGAGAACCATGACGGCGAAAGAGGCCGCGGCGTAAGTGAATTTCGCTACGTGACCAGCCGTAGTCACGATGCGCTGAGCAGTAGGATCAGGGACCGACGTGATGACGAGCATAGCTTCCGGCACTGTGAAGCCTGGTATGAAGACAAGCTGGCGGTATAGTTCCGTCATTTCAGCCGGGCTAAAGCTCGCGGAGAACTTTCGGTGGCGCAAGGCTGCTTCTAACAAGGAGACGCCGGGGCCATACGGCAGACTCAGCAATGGGTTCGCCGGGATGGTACCGTCGTGTGGGAGGCGCTACGATGGAAAGGGTCAGCGGGAGCTCAAATAATGTGAGCAAGATGGGGCTATTACAGCAATGCGAATGGACGGATGTTCGAGGTTGAGTAGACGACCCAGTCGCACCAACTTGGAGACCTGCTGTCTGTAGACGTCTTTGGCCACCATTTACAGACTCATGAACTGCTCGATTGAGGTAATGGTGTGTGGAATGTCGACAACCAGCGGTATGAAGACGCCGTTGTCCTTTTCGATATGGATGACTATTTTCTGGGCCATGGGGACGGCGTTGCCTGATTGGATGGAAGCGCCAGGCATGGTGCACACAAGGCTGAGGCCGCCCAAATGATTCACGAGGTTGTGGAGCGGGCAGAAAAGCAGTGTTGCAGATGATGAAACGGACGTTGTAATGAATTGCAGATACACAAGAAGGAAGAGATGAGAAAAGTTGGAGTGATTTTAAGAAAGGGCGCAACTTCATTCTGCTTTCTGATTGTGTGAGTTGCGGAGTCCATCATTTACTGGGCAGCTTAAGTTCGACGGACAATCAGCGTCGGCTTTGGATGTGGATGAAATGCACAACTCGAATATGTCTTACCGTGCTCTAGATAGCAATTTGCCCGGTGATATACCGCGGATTGGGCTCTTCAGCGGCTGTCACTGTCAGTACGTTCTGGGTTGCTGTTGCGGAAACGGTGTTTGCCTACCTTACGAGGCTCAAGGCGGGATCTTCGGCTCAACCCAGAATTCGAGTTGCGGAATTGTTGGTTCTCGCCAGCACCCAACAACACAAACAACACACTAAACCGCCCATCCACCCCCGAATTCCCACAATCACACCTCGATATTCCCCCCTAGCTGCCATTTTTGACAATCGGCCATTGCAGCATTGCCGAAAATGAGCCGCCGCACCGCATGTCGAGCCGTGGGCGAGTTGCGGTATCCCGCAATAGTCGCGCCTCCTGCCATGACGTTCGCCTCTCCGACCAATGCTATGCCTCCGTAGAGAGTGCACATCTCAACTGCGCCCCTTTGAAGCTTCTAAGAAAGCATTTCACATCAATGTGTCATCCACAGTCGCGCGCGGCACTCAACCTCACTCATGGATGAACGCAGCGAGTACTCCGTAGGTACGTGAAGCGCAATCCCTCGCTGTTGCCTCGTTACCAAAAGCTCATTTCTGTCCATATAGGGAACGACAGCAATGACAGCCTCTTCGAAGTGACCCGCAACCGCTTCAACGACGGCTTCGACGACCGTGAAACCTGTATTCGAAGTCCCTACCCTGATCCCGCCTTTCAACGGTTCTTGTCGGACGAGACCTCATCGATACGCGCACGCATATTCTTAGCATGCAACCAAAAGGAAAGGCAGGAACTAGAGCTTCAGCTTCTCTACTCTGTTCGAGCCCATGCTATTCGTGCTGGGGACTTTTCTCCAACCGAATTAGTGAACCTTGAACTGTGTTCCGATGAGCTCGTTCCCAATGTCTCTCTTCCGCGTGTTCACGACCATGCACAGATGGATAGCCCCGTCTTTGAGCATTTTATCTCCCATCAAGCAGTTCTTCCGAAGCCCATATCAATAACCACACAGCTGGAATATGGCGGAAAGTCTATCAAGTTCGGTCCGCTTGAGAAAAGCGGCTTCCAGTCTCTCGGATCACCACAGGGCGAATTCAGGGAGGCTACTTCCTCGACTCCGAAGGAAAGTGGGGATTCAGCCAACCTAACTACAACTCAAAGGTCCAACTCGGTACAACGAATATCAACAGTTACTCCAACAGGTGCCAACGCAATTGCCGGACCATCGGCCGTCAATGGCGGACATGGCAGCAATCGAAAAGTCTCTGGCAGACACCACCAGCAAGGCAGAACTTCTTGCAAGCCTTCCGGAGCGTTGTACATTTGTCAGCTTTGTGTTCAACAGAGGCGACCATTCACCGCGAAGAAGAGTATCCGAGATCTAATGTAAGACGCCGTCCTAAGCACTGTCCTGACAGAACTGGTCCTAACGTTGCCATCTAGTGAACATCTCACTGGCCCACACTTGATGCAGAAGCGTCATTTGATGCTTGCGGATCCTGATGGAGAAGAGGATTGGCGTGGCATCTGCATGTGGTGCATGCTCATCTTTCGAAACCTGACGCAACTCGTAGACCATTGCAAGGAGCACGAGAGGCTTGGCGAAAAAGAACACCGGAGTGAGCTATGGTCAATCAGAAAGCTCACGGCGATCAACGTCATTTTCGCCCACCGTCTCCCGGTCGAAAACATCGTTAACGATTTCAGCTTCATAAAGCTGGCTAATATTAATATACCGGATCCTCCCAACTCGCCTATTCCCTCGCAGAACGAAATCCAAGTAGCTTCCATTGCACCTCGCCAGTATGATGAGAGCGTCACCTGCGATGCAAAGCCATTTACCATCCAGCTTGATGATCAGCAACACCACCGTGCCGATAAAACTGCACCGTCCCTTTCTGATGAAACCAATCTAGATCCACAACTATTCAGCGTCCCGAGCTCACGAACTAGTCGTACTGAATCGCTTACGGCGGTTGATGAAGATATGATTAACGCGTTCACCAACCTGGGTGACAAGGATGACGCAGCTGCAGAAAGCTTGGGATGGCTCCATTGAAAATATAGTCGGATAATCGTTTTTCTTAAGAGGTGGTTTCTAACGAATTCCTTCAATATTTGCGCGATGAGGCTCATCTCCTCCAGGTCCTTGACCTTCTGGGTGAATATTGAGTATTAGTCAATAACTGAAATGCCCATTTCGTATAGCATAAATATATTAAACATCAAGTCCTTCTTCTCAACCCCTGGCTTCGTTGTCAAAAGACAAGCCTTGTTAAACACCAAAAGAGACGTCTTAAGACTGAGACAGTTTGCACGCCGATGCTGAATTCCATCTTGACCTGACATGCATGTAATTACTACAGAATCCACAACGAGAGGGGACAAAGCTTCTCAAGTGAAAATTCATAGTCGATACCTAGGTATTTTCCGCCAAATTTGGGCCTTTCATTACCGGGATATTCCGTATCCATTTATGCAACGGCCGAGACTGTTCGCACACCTCCCAATTGACTTTACGCACACCTCCACTGACTAGTCGCACACCGGTTCACTAAATATAGTGGCTACCCCCTAAATTAGTGGCGTATTTGTAGTCACGTCCTTCGAATTTCACAGTACAGATACTTCGAGGGAAGCAATTCGCGACTAAAGCACCTTGACAATTCAGAGAGCCATTGGTCGACAATCACATCTTCAATGATGAACTTTTGAAATTGAGCCGATAGACCACTGCATTAACTACCATGCGCGCGAATTTTAACCAATGAAACCTCGTAATTGAGCCGTGAGAGACGTCATTCTGTGGGCAGCAGTAGAGTACATTGTTTCGCTCAATTCACTCGAAAATGCGCTCTTTGAGCCTCGTAAAGAGTTCTCATAACTCTATTCTTCATTTGGGAGGTACTCAAGCCATCACCTCCTTCATCCTGGTGCCAATTTACTACAGAAAGCGCCCTTTTCCGTCCTTCTCTCTATTTCATGTTTGTGCCTGAGGCTAAGATTGATTCGTGCCGGAAAATTCGCAAGTCGTGACCAGGAACACGTAGAAATTTAGAGGCTACCCCCTAAATTTAGGCAGGGGTTGTGCGAATAGCCGAAGCCTTGCGTTAATGCCTTAGGCATGCAATGCAACCCCCTAAATTGATAGCGGCGTTGGCCCCTGCATTTAGTGGAGGTCCCCTAATTTTAGCGTCTCCGTCACTAATTTGTTAGCAGATACGCATTAGTTGCCTTAGGCATTTCTGGTTAGGCCACAAGGCATACAGTCCAAACTTTTGACGCCTACCTCCGTACCGTTATCAGGGGTTCTGTTGTTGGTTGGGCCACTCTAAGCTCCTTCTCATCGACTCAAGGGCGGTGGATAATTCGGTCACTGCTGCGGTCGCTGGGGAGCTTATATCCGCCCTGAACCAGGCACTGACGAATTGAGAAGCATCGTTTTCAAAGGGCTGAGACAGTAATTGAGACAGCGATGAGTGCTGGCTGTCGCCTTGCGCTTCAAACCGCTGGACAATGCGACGGGCACGTGTCACATGCTCCATGACAGCGTTTAGACACCGGCGTAAGTCGGCAATCTCCATCTCTAGTTTCTGGACGTACTCTGGCATAGCATCATTCTCGCCAGGGCTTGAGAACTGATTTCCTCTTGAAGAGAGTGGACCACTGATGCTCGTTCGCGGGGTTTGGGCGGGTTGCAGGCCACTTTGAGAACTGCCGCTGCGCTCTTGACCCGAACTCGCAGACGACCTCGCGTGGCTTTGGCGGCGGTTTTGAGAGTTGGGAGTCAGTAGCGCATGCTGACGTAGATGAAGAGGTGGGTTTTGAGGGTCGTATCGCACAATGTCGCGATCTTCAGTACTACCTCTGAAATATCCAGATAGCCCTTGGTCGAACCCTGTAGGTTAGTAGTAAGCCTCCGGTTCAATGCATGTACAGTACGCGTAATAGGGCTTACATGGTTCATAGTCGCATCCTTCCTTGCGAAACCCAAATGCAATGAAGTGGAATTCCCACCACTTCTCTTCGTCTGAGCCTCCGTATATCGAGCGTGTGCTCTCGAACCATTGAGAGGGACGCAGACCTCGCATATTGTTTGGACGATCTTTTTCACATTCATTGACAGGGCCGTCAGGGTCGTTATCTGGGTGCTTCTGGAAGCATCGACCGCACATCTGGGCATTGTGACACCGTTGAATGTGTTCCCTAGAGGATTGGCACTAAGTTAGCCTCTGTTATTCCTGACGGTGGACGTTTACTCACTTCAGCTTTGCAGCGTTCTTGAATCCCTGTTTGATGCAATTATTTCCCCTTGGATTCCGTTTTCGGAAGGGGCAGTCAAGTGTGCGCGACCGTCCTAACGATGGGTCGTCTATTGAAGAGCCGACTACAGCGTTCTCGGGACTGTTACCAGACGGATTTGGGCACCAGCTTAAAGGGCCTCGGCTGGCGTGGGACTCTGCAAAGCCGTTGTGCTGGTAAAGATTCGCCCTAGAGAACTGATTACCGAAGGATTGGAAGTCACCTTCCACTGGTTCCTGTCCGCTGGTGTCGTATGCTCTTGTGCTGCCTCCAGTAGTGTTGTGCGACAATCTTGCGGTAGTCCCGAATTCCGTCCCGTATATGGGTGAATTGCTCATCAAGTAGCGAGCATCCGCATCTTCCGCATCAGAGGCTCCTTGACCCTCACACTCTGATCCCAAATTTAGACCTCTCCATTTCTCAAGCAGCCCTTCGTAAGGTGATCCTAGATTTTCTTGCGGAGAAGCGTCTTCAACTTCACAGTCTCTGATCTGTACGGCAGGAGTTGGGACAACGATTTCCGGCGCCTGTTCCTTGTGGTCGCCGGGCGCGGTTACAACGATACTTGTGGGCGTAGAGGGTTCAAATTCGACTTTCGGCTGTTGGAATTTCTTGTCGTTGCCCGCGGAGGCATCTTCCGCCTCCCATCTCATCCCTATGCCCGCAAGCAAGCTCTGGTCGAGCCTCGGGAATGACTCAACCCTCGACGTGTTAGGAGCCCGGTCCAGTGCATCCTGTCCTGCACCTCTGGGCAACGGTTGCACCTCCTGGCACACCTCAAGATTCGGGGAGGATTCGAGGCTCAGCACAGAAATTTCGTCGTCCAGACACAATATATGATCCTTCTCGAAGGGGTTGATTGATATCGTTCCATCGTCCATGGACTTTTTCGCACATCTTTTGACCGTTGATGCTTCTGATGGACTGTAGGATCGGTTAGGGATGTTAAGAAAGTTTGTTGATCGCTTCCGTTGGAATTTTCCTGGGCCAAGTCTTGGGGTTACATGGTCGATGCCGAGTGCGCCCTGGGCTCCTATCTTATCTGGGGTCTCTTGCAGGCTCCATGTTCCAGGCGTCCTTGGTGCCAGGTGGTTTTCAATCGGCTCACCAGTGAGTTGATCTGAAGATGATGTAGTGTAGAACACATCGTTATGAATTGTGCGCAGACCAGGACGTTGCTCAAGTTCGTTACCCGCGTCAATATGCAGACTGGTGTCGCCAAAGCCAACCTGGGAATGATCAACGTATGTTTTGGGAGATACCGTGATGTTTGGTGAGGCTGGGTGAGGAGCTCCGGTACACAGAGGTCCGTGGTTCAGCGACTGACAGAGAATCGAAGGTCCTGATGCGTCAGAGAGTTCAGGCTCACTATCGCTCGTGCAGGAAGAATTGTCAGTGTCAGACTGGGAGTCAGAGGGGGAGTCAATGTGACGGGATGCATCAGTCTCTGAGGATGAGGTGGTGTACGAGCGAGGTAACGGATGTTGGCCGGCCTCAAACTTCGCGGACGCCATCTAAGTGATCGGTCAGCCTGTCTTAGCCTAATATTGCAGTGTCACCCACCGCTTTCGATTGAAAATGCATCAAATATATGCCTCCTGAAGTGTTGTTGTAGCGGAAAGGGTCGTGGAAGGCCGGAAGAGACTACTACCCAGCTGTTAAGGCTGTGAGAGAACATCAAGGCTGACACCAATCATTGCAGAAGATCTAATTCTCTAAAAGAAACGGGGCGGTGAGAATTGCTACTCGTGATGACACTCGCCTATACAAATGGTACATGATGGTGAAGCTCTTTGCTGAGGATGATTGCCATTGGGTCATCAAAGGTACAAGCCGGGGTGTACAGAGCGCCATATCCCAAGCTGCGATTTTTTGGCGCGGCTAGTCCATGTCAACCCAGTGATCGACATGATGTGTCTTAACATGATGGGCTCGCAGTGAAGGCAGAAAGGTCGAATGCGCCTTCAGGAATGCCCTACTTGAAGGCAACGGAAAGGTCGAGAATTGCTGGGTGCAGTTCGGCCGGGTTATACCTCACGCAATTGTGCACCCAAAAAAACAAAGCAAAGCAATTACCCTCGAACGGCGTGGCTGCGGATCGATATTGAGCTCATGTAGGGTCATGTCGTCCATTTTGCTGCGAACTGCTTTGCGAGCTCCTTGATTAAGCGACGTGCAGAGCCGATGGTGTGGAGATTTCTGCAAAACGAAAGCCACGGCGGTAGGAAAAAAAACACTTTTTGGAAATACAGATCAGCAGGGCCAATTAATGCCATTAACTCGTTCCCTCGCTCTTTCGATTCTGGAAGATTAATTTGTGTCGGCCGTCGACGGCGTAAGTCACCCTGGCAAGGCGATTTCGATTGCCTGCTTAACCTGCCAACCACTGTAGTGACCGGCGGCGCCTTCAATGGTCTCATCACGTATTTTAATGGGTGTAAGGGCCTTGAGGTCCTTTGCCGTCTCCCATATCTGTTCAGTCTCTGCATCTGCTAAGTGGTAGCCGCTGACGACCGCGTAGAGTGGCACTCCTGCACCAGTTGCGCTGCGTGACGGGAGGCATTTATAACTCCTGCATTACTGTACCTAGTGAGCATGATGATACCTTTATCTATGCATCGTTAGTCTCTTCTAGAATACTTTTCGAGGACTAAAAGCGGGGCTTTTGGAAGAAGGAGACTTTGAGACTTTATACATCTGATCGTCAGTATTACGAACTCTCACCAGCAATGAATACGGCCTCCTCCCACGCGGTCCCACAGCTGCTTTGTATCGAATCCCACGTCTGAGGCCTACCTCATACAATGTCTGCCGCGGGATGAAACCTGAGATGAGGAACATATCGTCCAATACAATGCTCATGCCGTCATTCTTGCCCACAATCCCCCCAGCGCTCGAGATTTCCCGGAACGTGGTACGATATCGGCCTCTAAAGAGACTGAGGAGCATGGAAGCTGCATTCTTTGAAAGTCTGGTTTGTCGAGAAGAAGGTCGACGATGAGGTCTTGCTAAGCACCAGGCGTTGGCCCTTCCGCGTCTTTTGTATGGCGCATAACAATAAGCTTCCGCCTTTACCGAAGTGGAAATTAGCGGAGCAGGGACCGCCAAACAGAGTTATGGTCACGAACCACTATGGTCTCTATGCCAGTATGACAGACGGATCAAGTCAACAGTCGCGAGATTAGGGTGTAAACGGCAGGCAATAATGACGGGCGCTATCCTGCCATGTCGAGCCACGCGGGCTGGCGTCGAAGAGCATTGATTTTCTTTCATCCCCTTTTGACAGCAGTCTGAGATGGTTGTCAGCGTTTCGTATCTAAAGTGACGGGTTGGAGAGGACTCACAATCATGAGAGGGAGGCCATGGGCTCCGTAGCACATGGCGTCTATCTTCAGCTCACGACATCACCGCGGTCTGTCGGAAAATTCGGCTGGTTGATACCAAAGTTCATGAATCAACTCGATACTGCGATGGCCTTATTAGTGTATCTGGATATCGGGTCGACCTGCTCATGTACCATGATGAGGACCTCCACGCTGTCGAATTCCACTAGCCAAGACGCCAAAGCTAGGAGTCCAGGGCTCAAAGCCTCTGATGACAGCAGTATACGTGGCCCGATCGGAATACCTTTGGATGTGAGGATCTTCGAGCTCCGAGGCAAGCTCTTGCCGATGACAGCTGGCATGTTATGGTACTTATGCTCTGCCGAAGCAAGTCTGAGGGTCTCCGCCCCAACAAAGTTGGATGTCGCTCGGAGGACGTTAAAATAAGGTAGACTCATATCACATGCGATTCTGATTGGAGGGAGTTGGGAGTTGCGGAGTTTATAAGTCAATGTTGTGTTGACCAATGTGTAAGTGTATGTGAGTTTCCTCTTTCCTCTGAGAATGAGGCGGTTTTCATGGACGGGTAGGAGATCGTTATATCGTTCCTCACGACTTCTACCGCGTTGGGTATCATCACAACAGTTGACATTGTGTCTCAGGCCTTTACAGTGTGTGCGACCTCACGTCCAACCCTTGATCCATGCATATATATATACACGTATGTAAGTAGCTCCTTTAGGTGGTCGACCATCGATGCTGGCGCAGCCCTACCAGCTGTCACCGCCTAACGTTTCAAATTCCTTGACCACTGAGATCTTTATTGGATCCTCCAGCGTTGAGTTACCGTCTTTCCTTCTTATGTACAGGTTTCTCTGCAACAATCAGGCATTACAGTAGCTACACGGCCTGCGGTGCCAAAAGCAATAGGATCCAAGAATCCAGCTGGAGATCGACGCGGTGTCTTTCATGGAGGCAACTATCAGCATGGGTATTCGTTCCATACCAGCCATTATCCCATAAATATCTCGGTGATTCAACACCGTCCGTCTCACTATTGCACTCTTTGAGCCTTCATCTCTCTCCTAAAGGCGTCAAAGTATGGCGGTATGGTTCGATGTTCGGGCTCTAATAGCGTGCAGCATAGTCGAAGAACGCGATTTCACTAAGCCTCTATTGAAAAATGCGAGCCTTTGCTGTACGTTCTTGAAGATGAAATAGAGAGGCGTAACGTAGTGGCTAGCCGTTATATTTGGAGAAGGTAGTGCCACGGTGAGAACGGAACCGGGCTCTTAAATCACAGGCACCAGATATGCTGAAATATAAATTCATAGCGTTGTCCAACGGAGGCTTCGAAGACTTTTCTGTACCAATCTCCTACCTGAAGTCTATATTCTTATCATCTCTAATCTCGACTCGCCCCATTGCTAAATCAATATGCCGTCGCCTATCAAAATCTCAAAAGCACCACCTGAACCTTCATTGGGTTTTGCCGATATCATCATCCTCGGCTGCTCAGATCGGCTGGACGGCAGGGACTAAATTAGAGGAGATGGCGTACAAATGGCTCTTCCCCGACCAGGCTGAGGGGTCAGGGCCACCTAAAGCAGCCCCAAAAGCCGCCGGACGTGGCGGCCGAAACTGAGACACTCCGCTCTATTGTACGGAGTACAAGAATGCATTTCGCCATCGACGTCGCCTCCGACGTAATCTGTCCCTGTATGCCTCCGCCAAGCGGAGCGGCTACAAGAACCTTAAGAACTAATAAGTGAAATTAGGGTGCTACATAGGGTCGGTGCGACTGCGGGCCGCGATCGCAGCGTACCAAGCGCAGCACCGCGCGCGCGCCGACACCTTCACGGTGCGCTGGACGCCGTTCTACTTGGACGTGCGGCAGGCGGGCGGCGCGCGCGCGCCCGCCATCGACAAGCGCGAGGCCTTCGTGCGGAAGCATGGCGAGGAGCGCGCGCCCGAGCTGTACGAGCGTATCGCGAGCACCGGCGCGTTGGTCGGCATCGACTTTCGCTTTGGCGGGCGCACCGGCGGCAGCAGGGATGCGCATCGGCTGGTGGATCTTGCCGGGAGGAAGGGGGGCCCTGAGGTGCAGTGGAAGGTGGTTGATCGGCTCTTTCAGGCGTGCCATGAGGAAGAGAGGGATGTCTCGGATGTAGCGGTGCTGCTGGACGTGGCTAGGGAAGTCGGACTCGATGAGCGAGAGGTGAGGGATTGCTTGGAAAGCGAAGAGATAGCGAAGGCAGTTGATGACGAGGCAATGAAGGCGAGAGAAAATGGAATCACCGGAGTGCCGCATTTCTCGATCAACAATAGGTTTGATATCACTGGTGCACAAGAGAGCCTGGCGTTTGTGAAGTTGTTTGAAAGGTTGGTGAAGTTGGAGGAAAGAGACAGAGCGAAGGTATGAAAGCGACGAAATGATCTCAATGCCTTGAATTGTATACCATGCAGCACCATACCTATGAGGAACAAAAAATAGCTCTCTAGCTGATGCTGTTGTCCTTGACGCCGGCCACGGTTGGCTTAACCAGTTTCACGCATTGCACCTCTGCGACTTTTCAGCTTAGTACTCTGCAGCAGTGCTCTGAGGGAACTCAAAGTTGACGCCCTTGCCTGTCAAGCGCTTGTACACCTCCGAGTAGGTGTCAAGCCTGTAGTCAACACCACCACGTTCCTTCTCGTCAAGAATGATCTTCAGCACCTTGCTGCCATCTTCCTTTGTGCGAGTACGCTTTCCGACGATCTCAACAGGATAGACAAGATCATGCAGGATGGCATCGTGGACGGCTGTGAGCGTTCGTGAGCGCGGACGCTTCTGCTTGAGGAGCTGGTTTTGACGGCTGCGCTTTGATCGCTTGGGAGGAGGAAGGATACGACGGGAGGCGATGATGAGGACATGACGGTCGGAAAACTTCTTCTCGAGTTCACGGGTGAGACTGAGAAAATGTCAGTTCGTATGATACAGGATTGAGCAGAAAGAAACTCCATACCGTTGTTGAACCTTGTGCCATCCTGGGAGGAGAGGGACGGGCACGAAGATGACGATAGCTTTTCGGCCGTGACCAACTTCAATCTGGAAGCAGGTTATGTTAGCTAGGAGACTCATACTGGTGGTACATGGTGCCAAACTCGTACCTCTCGCGCCGAGACGATTTGTAGTGGCCTCAGAGAAGCGCGCATATCTGGGATGTTGGACTCTAGATCGTAGAGAGCATTCGCGATGCTCGACTCGATCTCGGAAGGAGATTGCCTCGAAGGGCTATTTGGCGCAATCTTATTGAGAGCAGCCGACGACATTGTGGTAGCGGTGGTGATGGTCGTTTGCTGTCGTCGGAGTGCTTGAAGGAGGATTTTGGAGTGTGGGAGCGAAACTTAGCGAAGAATATCCACTAGTTCAAAAGAAGCAAGGTGTTCTCGGCAGAACCCCGGGATTTTACGATCGATCTATTGGTCGACCAAGCTAAATTCCCACTTCTTCTCGTCCTTTGCACGGGATAACCTTCTCTAGGATTTCAATCTAGGCTTTTCGTTGTGAGAACTAAATGCAAGGCATTGCTGTGACCTACAATATCTGATCTCCCACTGCTACGAAGGTTTCCATGAAACAGACTGAACATACTAAGCTCCAAGCTCACCCTTCCGCATACCCGAAGACTTCTCTCCACTTAACCATTCCGGCTGCGGGGACCACCTGATGATAAATTCCGAATCATGTTAGCGACTGTGAACTTTACTCCAGCTTACTTTGAATTTCGATCATTCAATTGCTCGGTTTCACCATTTGTAGCTACTGAATTAATTCTCCTTTTCCCACTTCACATCATTGCTCCGTTTTTGCAATGAGCCGCGAAGATATTGAGTTCAAGACATACGACGGAGTAATACTCCGCGGATGGTTTTACAAGCCTAGTGACACGCCACAAGAGAAGTTACCATGTCTTGTCATGGCACATGGATTCTCGGCCGTGAAAGAAATGGATCTCAACACCTTCGCTGAGTACTTTGTCCACCGCGTCCCAATTTCTTGTCTAGTTTACGACAACCGCGGCTTTGGCTCAAGTGACGCCAAAGAAGGCGAGCCCCGATTTGAGATCATCCCTTCGAAACAAGCAAGTGATTACAGTGACGCCATTACTTACGCTCAGTCACGCAAAGATGTTGATACTGACCGAATTGGCATTTGGGGGAGCTCGTACAGTGGTGGACATGTTCTTTGGGTTGGCGCTGTAGACAAACGTGTCAAAGCCGTGCTGAGCCAAGTTCCACTGGTCAGTGGATGGGACAACATCAATCGCCTTATTCGATCAGACGCCATGCCAACCATGAATGCCATGTTCCAAGAAGATCGGCTCAACCGTGCGGCAGGCAAAGAGCCAGGAATGATCCCGGTCGTGGATGAAAACCCGCAAGCGGCTTCAGCACTGCCGACGCCAGACAGCTACCAGTTCTTCAGCGCGTGGGAGAAGAAATGCGAATGGAAGAACACGGTGACGGTGCGAACGGTTGAGGAGCTACGAGCGTACGAGCCGGCCATGCATATCCACCGCATCGCGCCCACGCCTTTGCTGATCACCGTCGCGAAGAACGACGTGCTGACGCCGACAGACCTGACACTTGCTGCATATAGCAGAGCCCTGGAGCCAAAGGAGCTGCACATCCTGCCTGGCGGACATTTCGACGGCTACAGCGGGCCAAACTTTGAGCAGAACGCAGGAAAACAGGCGGACTTCCTGCGACGCACGCTATGCACGCCGTGAAGTTGGCATTGATTAGAGCGTAATGGCTGTAGTACTCTAGCGAAGCAAGCACGCCCTCAATGCAGCACTATTCTATGCAGAAGTCTTATGTCAGAGATATCGTTCCCATACATTCGCGGCGAGGGCCCAAATCGCGCCCTCACCTTTCTAAGTCTTCACGTGAATCAACCCAACGTCCCACCCACCCATCACACGTCCCTGACGCCAGCGCGAAACCCCGCTGCCGAAGCCGCCGTCGCCGTACGCCCCGCCCGCGGCGGAATCTCCATCTCCTCCATCTCGAGGTCGGCGAGGCCAGGGAACTTCTTCGCGAAGGAGGCCTCGATGTCGTCGTCGTCGGGGCGGCCGTCGGGCACGTTCGGCCCGCCGGCGCTGCCGGTCCGCAGCGCCACGGGCTTGGGCGCAACGGAAGGACGGGCGCCGCCCGTGCGCTGGGCGGCGGACGGCGCGAACACGGATGTCGGCGAAGGCATGGCTTTGGCGGCGGCGCCGACGCCGACGGGCTTGCGCGCGACGAGCGGCTTGTCCGTGGGCGGGCGCGGCGCGTCGGTGTAGCGGCCGTAGCCCTCAGCGGTCTTAGGCGGCGGCGCGCGGTTGCTGTCATCCTTGAGGGTCTGGATGCGTGTGGCGATGGTTGAGGAGCGGCCAGCGGGTGCGGTGGCGCTGGGCGCTCCGCCGCTCGCCAGCCGCTGCCGGTACTCCGCTGCTGCGGCTGCCACCCGCTTCTCCTCCTCGCTGAGGCGCCGCCGCTCGAGCTCGCGCCGCACTTCCGGGCTGAGGTCTTGCGTCTCGTCGATGGTTTCGTCGTCGCTGCGCCCGGATGTGCCTGTTGCTTCGGAGCCGGCGATGGGTGTGAGCGCACGGCCTCGGAGCGGAGTGTCGTCTGGACCGGGGCTTGACGCCCGCCCGTCTGCTCCACCGGCCTCGAATCTTCGGAATGCGTCGCCGAACCTTCCGCCCAGCAAGCTTTTCGTGTTCGACACCATGCCCTGCAAACTTGAGCGCTTCTTGTTGCCGCTACTACTACGCCTCTTCTGCGCATTATGCATGGCCTCGCGCATGGAACCACCATGGCCTTCCATGGATTGCAGGAATGCGATGTTGGACGTGAGGTTAACGGGACCATCATCGTCGGAGGAGTCATCAATCACAGCTGATGTGTGCCGCGAGTGATTTCCAGAGAATCGCCCGCCGTGTGGGCTTTCACGGTCGCGCAGATAGTCTACGGTTGAATCGACGAATGCGCTGGTTGGTCTCGGACGAGCCAGCGCGGACTTGGAACGGCCAATTTGGTCGCTCAAATCGAGAGCGGAAGGTCGAGAACCCTCAAGAGATGGACGTGATGAAACGGGCGATCTAGGCAAGGACGATGCTATTTGCGTTTGCGACTTTGTACGATGATGAGGGAGCAGAATTGATTTTGAGTTAGTCTCCGGCCTAGGCGGTAGTTCAGGGCTAGGTTCTCGTTCAGCTACGAGAATATTTGGTGACTTAGCCGATGGAACTCGCCATATGGGACGATCGACATGTGCTGGTTTAGATAGTAACGGAGGAGAAGTAGGAGGTGATGCACCAACACCTGTAGACACCATGGTGGCATGTTGTGGAGATGGCTGGTGTATCAGAGCCGGTTGCGACCGACTTGCAGCCTGATTCAACGACTCGATAGGCTTTACTTTTTTTAAAGAAGCCGTTGGAGTGATTGTAGAGCTCGGCTTTTCGGTAGGGGCACTCTCGGAGCGAGTTTTAATCGGCTGACCAAACGCTTCATCAGCAAGTACTTCGGTGACTCGCTTTTGCAGCGCTTCTTGTTTGGTATCGGCTGGAGCTGACTGGCCGAACTCGAACTTTGCACCACGATCATGTAGAAGGGAGAATTCGTCGAGTGATGGATATTTGGCAGATAGCTCATCAACAGCAGTTGATCGTACTTTAACATCCGTGGAATCAAGTGCGGCGAACGGATCCGAACTCGTTCCCCTTGAGCCGGCCGGTGTTCCTTTCGCTGATAGATGTTGCGATTGACCAGGTGCCGTTGGCCTGCCTCGTCTCATCGGAGCTATATCAGGGATGTTGCTCTTGGTAGGTTGCAAATCCGTAACCTTTTGGATACCAATGACAGGTGGAGAAGTTTTATCTGGTGATGGAGGTAGTTGTTGATAGCTCCTCGTTTCGGATCGCGAGCGATTCGCGTAGATCTGAGTTGATTTAGCATGAGGTCCGTCATATGAAGTAACGCACATACGTCTTTAATTGGAACTTCAGTGCCGCGGATGGAGCAAACTTCTCGTACTACCTGATAGATGTTTGGACGTAGTTGAGGGTTCTCTCGCAGCATTGAGCCTATTATGGTCAGTGATATGCAAAATGAATTCCACCCAAGATCCTACGGACTTATGAATTTCTTGAGACGCTCAGAGAATGCTGGGTAGCTTGGGAATTTGAAGGTGGCGTTGAGGATAGCCATCTGGCCTTGGTCTTCAAAAGGCGTCGTGTAGTAACAGAGCTTGTACAATAAGACACCCAAAGCCCAAATATCGCTCTTCTCGTCAATTGGCTGTTTTCGATAGACATCGATCATCTCTGGGCTTCGGTACTGAAGAGTGGTGTGTCGCTGGACGTCATCTTCGATAAGCCGTCCTTCGGCAGCATTTGAAGCAGCAGGACGTGGTGGAGCCGTTGAACCAAAGTCACAAAGTTTGTATATCCTTGAAGAGCCACGAGTTGCGATCAGAACGTTCTCGACTTTTAGATCTCGGTGCAACAAGGGAGGCTTGAGGTAATGCATGCACGCAACGCCCTCAGCAACGTCTGCGAAGATGTTAAGAATTTCCGGTTCCGTCAGACGATGTTGAAGTCTTGTGTTCATGAAGTCGATCAATCCTCCTCCATTGCAGTATTCCATTAACAGAAAGACTTCATAGCCACCTCCCTTCAATTGCGAGGCATGGGAGTCGATGTAAGTGACAATATGCTTGTGGCCCTTTAACTTCTTCATTGTTTCCACTTCCGTTCGCATATTCGCCAGTGCATCTTTATCTGGAACAGCGACTCTCTTCAATACCGCAACGTCAGATTTGCTTCCATCCCTAGGCACCTTCACGACGTATACGTGGGCAAAGCCTCCTTCAGAGAGGTATTTCTCGATGATGACCCTGTGTTGGCCAACCTGGACTTTTGTACCCGGTAAGAAGGTGCCGGCAGGTGCTCCAGAGCCTACTCCAGGGGCATGAAATCCTGCGCCTGGAGCAGGAAGTGCTGCTGGGCCGCCATGGGGGTATGAAGCGGAGGCCATTGTGCGACACGACAAGGATCGCAGAGGAAGCAATGGAGGCGGTTCGGTTGTTATGGATCTCGCATCGTAGGAATATGGCAGAGCGGATGTTGAGATATGCAACTGTGGCAGAAGATGGAATTGGGATTTCAAAGTTTGGGTGTGGTTGCGAGCGAGGTTGAACGCCTTAAGATGGCCAATGTTGTGCGTCGGCGGAGCTTGTGGACGATGCACGCTCGCGAACAAGGCACCACTCACGTCGTCGCTTCTCATCATTCAGCTTCGGGTCTTGAAAAGTCGTGCTGTAAGCATGAGACTTTGGAAACCGTGATCAAGTATCCCATGAGCTAGATACATGCACATATGACTTCACCAATACTGTCTATAAATCAAAGCCTGTCCCGCTCTCCGTCGCCACTCTATACGACTATTCCGGAGTCTGTGCTCCGACGTATATCTGGCTTCTATTGCCAACATCCAGGCAGCTACCTTCGAATGGAAGCTCAGAGAAGCTCTAGAAACTAATTCCAAGCCAAATTTCCTCAACTGCATTCTCTTCGTCTACTTTTTAACTCTATAGACTGATCAGCAACTTCCAACCGCCTGCTTGCCGTCCACGAGCTGAACTTCGTGGCTTCAGCAATCGTGGCATTTCGACGAGGCAGAGTTAATAATTCTTAGCCGACTTCTCTCCAAATTATCTCTTCCAAGCGCATGGTATTGCTTCAGTCGAAATCCAGCGGTTCTCCGTATCTCTAGAATCGTGGGTTGTGATCTTGTGAAGTCATTCAATGACGTTCATAGTAGTTTGAGATGACCTGTTACTTGATCTACGACGCTTTTGGGTCCGGGACCGATACCTAGTACCGTCGCGCTTCCACTCGCAATCTGCGTTCGTCCTGCATCATGTACGATCTTTGCACAAAGTCCTAAACTCATGGCCTGCGCTTGTAGCAGCAGCAACTCGTCTTCGCTCTTGACTTGAACAGTGACTTTTGCTTGTCCCCAATTCTCCCAGCGACGCAGCATGGAAAAGGACTTTTGATTGGCCGCTTCTTGCTTCACAAGAGCTTTGTAGCATGCTAGAGTTGCATGGGAACATTGTGCAGCTATTTTTCCTATACCGATATGTCAGAAATCGGCTTGAGGAAGAGAGCCTGAGCGCAGTGAGTAATACCTTTGGTCATGCCCAAGTCCGTACGGACGACGAGGACGAGCTTGCACTCCTCATTGTTGCTTTTAAAGTCTTGTAATTCTCCTTGATCATCGGACTCTTCATCATCGTCTTGTAGTGCGCTTCCAGGATTGGTCTTGTTGTTGGATTTTTCCGTGCGCCGCGGTGCGGATGCTTTCAGATAGTTGGCAGTGGAGATTTGCGCGGTAAATCGCCCAATTGCGAAGCCAATGACTACTCCTGCGGTTGCTATAGCTAGAGGATTTTCGTATATGGAGGTCAACTTGGCTGGAAGATTCAAAGCCATTGTTACAACGTAGCCGCTTGTTAGAAGGCGAAGTAAAAGGTCGAGGCTCGTCCTTAAACTTTCTCGAGAGCTCCGACCAATCGGAGAAGCCACAACCTCCGAACATCAACGAACTTTCAACTTTCCCTTCGCTCTTCGCGTCTTGTCCACAGCCATCCTAATACATCTCCCTCATCGCGACAATGAACTCTCTGTCACGGAGCCGTCTGTCTCAATGGCTGCCTCGGCCATGCATCCCAACCTGCCAATTCTTCCAGTCCATCTCAGCATCCACACTTCTACGACGAGCCATCCAAACCATCAGTGAAGCAACCGAATCGACACCACCGTATCCCTATGGTCCTGCTCGCTGGTACAAAAAGTCGAACAAAGGCCTTTTTGGTGGCCAGACAATTCAATTCGGCAACAATGTATCGAAAATCACCAAGACGAAAACCCGGCGAGCCTGGCGACCAAACGTCCAGAACAAGAAGATGTGGTCCGAAGCACTGGGTCGCCATCTCAAGCTCAAAATTACAACACGCGTGCTACGAACCATCGATAAATGCGGCGGGCTCGATGAATACCTGCTAGGCGAGAAATCCCAGCGAATTAAGGAGTTGGGTGTGGCTGGCTGGCGGCTACGATGGCGGATTATGCAGACACCTTGGTATGCTGAGAGAAGAGCGCAGCAGGCCAAGGAATTGGGCCTCTCTGAGCAAGATATTGAGAAGTGGGATAAGAGAAATGAAGCATTCCGAAGAACAGGAGAGTGGAAATCTGAGGTGGAAGGAGAAGAAAGCACTATTGAGTTGGCGGATCAAGCAGAGGACGCGGAAGAAGTAATCGATTTGACGGGGGACCGAAGCACTACGGAGGAAGATCAGGAAGTTGAGGAAAAGATCCAATTCATGGCAGAGCAGCCTTCGTCAGGCACATCACGGCCAAGGTCATAACACGGAACGATTAGATCGGCCGACTACTTCCAACAATTCAAGATCCTTACCCGTTGCCCACCTCACTCGAGAATGTGAACTTAGTTCCCACCGTAGATGGCGCCAGCCATCCAGGACTCTCAATCTCAATCATGTGCTTGATTCTCCAACCAGAACAATGTCCCGGCATCAACACCTTCGGGCCTAACTCCTTCAAATCCCGAATGGTAGCTTCAAGCTGCGGGAGCTCCGCATCAGCAAGGTGAAACCCACCAACAACCGCATACAGCGGGACGCTCCCACCAGCGATATCAACAGCGTGCCTCGCCGTGTTGACAACGCCAGCGTGGCTGCACCCGGTGAACACGACGAGCCCCTTGCCACGCACGTTCGCGAGCACCAGCCGCTCATCGCGGATGAGCGTGTCCTCTACCCAGGCGCCCGCCGCGCCGTCGAAGCGCAGCCCGCGCCTCAGCCCGGCCTCGTACGCCGTGTGCCGCGGGATCTCGCCGCTGGCGAGGAAGGCTCCGTCGCACACGGCGTGCGTCTCGGCGTGCAGCGAGGGCGCTCCGCCGGCTGCTTCGATCTCCGCGAAGGACGGGTCCGCCTCCAGCGAGATAGGGCCGTAGGGGCCGAGGAAGCCGCGGAAGGCCGGCCGGTCCGGGTGCAGGTCTACTGGGAGCGGCTGGGTGTAGTCGCTGGAGGGCGCTTTTGCGGAGTTGATGAGCTGGATTGCGCGCAGCATGCCGCCTGGGGATGTTAGTATGTGGTTGGGAGGCGGTGGGGTGGAGGATTGGGAAACTCGAACCGGAGTGGTCACGGTGCCAGTGCGAAAGGTGTATTAGTTCGATTGGAGAGATGTCCAGGCGCAGTTTGGTTACGTTCAGCTCCCAGATGTGCTCTTCGGGTGCGGTATCGAAGAGAATTGTTCGTCGTGATGATCCTTTAACTGCGGTCTCACGTCGAAGCCGTCAGAATCCCTTTGTTCATTAGAATTATAGAGTAGCGTTCTACATACAATCATCAAAGATAGACCGTGAGCTCCGCAGCATAATTGATGCATTCGAAGCTCCTTCGTACACTCGCCGCGATCTGTGGGAGTATACGGTGACTCAAGTGCCAAATCTATGAATCTATTTGAAGCTGTAAATTGAGTATTTTTGTATGGTGTCATTGGGTCGACTTCATTGTCAACGATGACAACTACTTCGAGGCTGTCTAGTTCAACTAGCGACTCCGCCATGATTTGATACTAGTTCGGAGCTGGTGATACTTCTTGCAAGTACAGAGGAAGGGTTGCGGTGAATTTCCAGTTGACAAACGAAACACGGTGCCCCCAGTTGAAAAGGACATGGCTACCACTTAGACCGAGGACGTTGCTGGCCCACTGATTTCCACATTCGGACAAACCGTCATACCTTAGGTAGTGCTTACCGCTAATAACGCGTTATGATTCGACTACATGCAACGCATGACTGAATGCCGTTATTTGAATAGGCCAGGTCGTCGATAATGTCCGAATGGAGTTTGGAAACATAATGGCTGTGCATTTGTACTTGACTGCGAGCTTCTGTTCCAATCACTAATCAACATTCGATGAGATCACAAGTTCTTCAGCCATGCATTATATTTGATGTCTATCCACAGATTCAATGCTACTCCGTAAGATACCAGAGTTCGGTAAAACTGCTCAGCAGTTGGTGATAGAACTAGATATGAACATGATTCTCCGACGCCGTAGTCGTAGATTGAATTTACCGTCTAGTTTTCTGCGCCTTGAGCTCCCGCCTGAAAGTATTTGGCTCGTCGTCATCCACCAAACTACCCAAGGACTCAACACTAGTATGGGGAGCTCCACGAGAGCCTGACAACGGCCCGCGTTGCTCACCCAGCCTTGGAGCAGGAGTGATTTCATCTGCATCGTGATAAATTGGTTCCGGTGGCTGTGCAATTTCTCGTTCCTCCAAGCGAATGGCTCCTTTCTTAATTCCGAGTCTTTGCCTCCTAGATTTCCGTTCTCCGTAGCCTTTTCCGCGACGACCCATGATGCTGCCGACTCCGAGCTTGCGTTGCTTTCGCATACCGAAGAACAAGCCAAAGACAATAATTGCACAGCAGCCGAGAGCAACAGGTAAGGCGATGATCAAGCTCTCGGTACTCGGAAGCTTAGTAGGTTCTGGTGCAGGAAGTCCGGAGGTTGTGAGCATGATCGAGGGGCCAGTCAGAGGCGTTGCGGCGCCGGACGACGACTTTGAGACGTAAGAAATGGCCTCGAATGTCAGATTGTATGAGCTATAGGTCTGTAGCCAGGCCGACTCCATCTGTAATGTTACGAAGCTCTGCTGAACTGGCAAAGCATCGGACGTCCATGCTGTCACCGTGGTTACATTATCGTAATTCAGAGCGATAGTGATCGTTGAGTTGGCTTCGAAGAGGTTGGCATCCCATGTTACTGTATTCAATTAGCAAGAATTGTACCACGAATTTGATTTACACATACTCCAGTAGGTGTTGCCGACGTAGAGGGTGGACCCATTTGTAGGCAAGCAGAACGGTCCTGCAACAGGATCTTGGCACAGAGGCAAGTTTGTGGATATAGAATCCGTAGACGAGGTTGTTGTAGACGCAGCGGGAGAATCAGTGGCTGTATCGGCTGTCGAGGTTGTTGAGGGAGTGGCAGCGAGGTTTACAGAGGTAGTAGGCACAGCAACTGAAATGGTGGTGACTTTTCCGCTGATAGTGGTCTCGACCAACGCAACTGTAGGAGTGGAAGTTGTGCTCGTCGTTGTCCCTACACGTTGTCAACATTCAATACCGATGCTGGAGTGCAATGGCACATGGCTTGAGAAATTACCATCTCGTGGAAGAACAACGGCAGCCAGTGCAGACGAGAAGCACAAAAGCAGGCTTGCAAGAGAACAACTACGAGGATGCATTTTTTGAGTAGTAAGGAATGTAGTCTAGAGAGTGGTTTTTGAATTGAAAGAGAGAGGAAGAGAAATCATTCAACGCGAACAAGCAATTGCAATCTTTGGCGGGAGATGAAGGGGGAACGGGCGACGCGATCCCTCAATACGCACGTTCCAGCAGCTCGAATCTACCACAAAGCGCAGTATCGGTGCCCTACTTTTCTTCCTTACTGCCTTAATCGTGTTGCCGTGCAGAGGCTTTAGTGGCTCTACGTAATGCGACGTACACAAAAACACCACCTCCGATCTTCACTCCCCATCATCCCTACCTACTCTTCTTCAGCCATCCCATCGTCTCATCCTTCCAATTTCAGCCCTGTATTATTCTTGCTGTTCGTATAATCTCTCGGCAAGCTCGGGTTGTATTTTGATCTCGACTGCCTCACCTTCTCTACTCCTCAATTGGTGCCGTTCGTACTCTAGCCTCGAACAACTGGCATCACACTCCAACATTTTCTTGCGCTAGTCATCTATCACAATGAAGTTCTCAACATCTATTCTACCTCTCGCACTTCCAGTGCTGGTCGCAGCTCAAAATCAATTTCCACTGTTAGACCAGCTGAAAGGATGGTTCGACAAGGCTACCGCCAACTTCCAAGGCAGTATTCCTTCTGTTATCCCAAATCCCATTGATGCCGGAGCTGCAAAAGTCGCCGAGCACGTCGTACTACCAATCGGTATGGAGAACTGGAAGGATGTGCTGAAACCAAGCCCTTCGGCCGTTGGCGGTCCTCCAGAGGAGTGGTTGGTCTTTTTCGACGGCGGAAACAAAACATGCTACGGACTCTGCGGCAACGCCACAAAGGCATGGAATGTATGAATTACTAGCAGCAACTTAAAATGACAAGAAACACTCACAGAATACAGACGGCCGTCGCTCTCCTCAGGGTTGCACCACACCCACCGCATCTGGGCAAGGTTGATTGCGACGTTGAACAAGTTTTGTGCGGCATGTGGGCAGTTGGTCCGCCATCTATCTACCACTTCCTCATTCCAAGACCTCTGCCAGACCAGTCCAAGCCTGCTACCACGGCTCGATATATCCCGCTCAACCGAACCAGTGTCACAGCGCTGGAAATCGCAGAGCTGCACACAAAGGAAAACTACAAGAACACCGCGCCCTATGAGGGAGTTTTCCACCCTTTTGACGGTTTGCTGGAGCAGACTGGTGTCAACGTTCCTCTTGCGTACGTCATGTGGGGTTTCTCTAAGATGCCAAGCTGGTTGCCAATGATCGTCATTTCCTTCCTCAGCCGATCGTTCATGTAAGTCGAGAAAGCACATAAGATTTTGTGTACCATTGGCTAGAATTTTACTGATATTTTTACGCAGTGGAAGACGTGCCACGGGTCAAGCAAGAGGACCAGGAGCTCCAGCTCCAGCTCCAGCAGCTCAATAAATGTGCTAAGGCACGAATGCTGATGTCACGCCATGTGGATGGTCTCACTTTGATATACCCTCGTCTTCTCTCTCCCGGCCATATGGTTACATTAAAATTGCCTCCTATGGGCAGCAGTCGCTTCTTATGCCTGCGTCTAAATGCAACGAGGCTTGGATACCATAAACGAGATGTACTGAGCTTTAGAGCTTTTTGTGATGTAGTGGAATTGCGAGTAATAAAAAAAATACTAAATTCTACCTTCAGGTCCGCGTTAACCAAGGCCAATTTATTCCCATCAGCACTTACCCTAAGCTCCAACCTCGCGTAAGATGTCCACTGTACCTGCACGATCTAACTGTCCCGTCTCCGTCGATTTCGATCTCAGATATGGGGCAGTCGTAGCCTTCGAAACTGCAGTGTATGGCAATACAAAAGCAAGAATCATGGGGACAGAATATTTAAGTTTCTTCGGCCATCGCCTGCTCTCTTCTATCAAAAACATTGTACCCATCTCAAGATTTATTGAATAAGCGACTCATCAGTTCTATAACCCGCACCTGGTCGAACAACCTTCATATCCGGTCGACAGGGACACTCTCCATACTACCATTTTTGTCTCAATATGCATTTCCGACTTGCTACTTTCTCATTCCAGCTCGGAATCTTGTGCACGGTGTGCGATGTATCCAACAAGCTAGCCTTCGCGGTGGCATCACCTACAAATAGGACCTCACACACCGACGTCTACCAGCAGCATCGCAACATCAGCCAACTGCCACTCGATCAGCTTAGCTTCACCCGCTGCCAAACACGTTCCACAACGACATGCACCGCCGAAACAGCACCGAACTCCAAAGCCGTAGCGATTCCAGGACCCAGACTCCTCGCAGGCTACGAGTGCTACACCGACGATTCAGAATACAGGTTCGTAGCATCCCTCAAAGCGATCTGGAGAAGACGTGCTAATCGAAACGCAGTACACGCTTCCTGACACTATCGTCGTTCCTATCGCCCTGCTGGATCGACGCGTCGGACCTGGCACCGTCTGGTGTCGTTGGCTATGAGTGCGAGCGTGACATGGGCCCAGCAGAGATCAATTGCTGCTTGCAGTGTGAGTTTTCATCCCGCTTTCCACGCACTTGGCCTGTGTTTGAGTGAAACTGAGTGTCGCTAGCGAGTTTGATGCATTGCTGCGAATACAAGCTTGCGAGGCATCATGTTGATATTGCCGGGCTGAAATGCGACGACCCGGTGTCTAAAAGATTGATCGAAGGATATGGGCCAAAGATTGGGATTAACTGGACAAAACTACAAGATGAATGAGACGGGAGTTATAAAGCACAAGAGTCGCGTTATGGAGAATAGAACATGCAGCAGTTGAACTGATTATGGAGATTTGGTTGCTAGCCGGTTCGTAGAGCTTGTTCGTTGAGCTGTTTTGCAGAAATGAGGTCTATCAGTAGGAACTGAGTCTACTCAATTGGATTTGATAGTTTCCGTCAGCCTAAGAGATTTTCCTAGTTCAGTGACTTTGGATGCATATTCGAATTGCCCTACTGAGGGGCCCATCGCACCGCTTCCAAAATTTCTGATTCTCATCCAAGGCTGAAGCCTATTTTCAGTGCTCTGTGGAAATTATCTTTCTACTAAATCTAGAGTCGGGTTTTAATCTGGTGCCTATTCTTCCCTCACCGTTCGCTTCCATCTTGTCTTCTCGCGACTTGTTATAATGTCGCAATACAACTATCTGAAGTTGCCAACCGACGATTCTATTCGGCTCGTGAGAGTTCATGAATCAAGCATTGATACAGCCCGAATCGAATGTTCAATTACAATCCGCAAAATATCAGATGTTGGGCCAGAGTATACTGCGGTTTCATACACCTGGGGCCAGAAGTTCCCGCGGCTACCAGTATTCTTTCCTGAACAGCTGTCCTCAAAACTCGACATTACCCTAAACTGTTACAGTATTCTTCAACGACTACGGCAACAAAAGAGGTTTGATTGGCTTTGGATTGATTCCATCAGCATAAACCAAGAGGACGTCACGGAGAGGTCGGCCCAAGTGCGGATTATGGATCGCATTTACTCCTCTGCGAGTGAGGTGTTAGCTGACCTAGGGGAAGAAACACAAGGGAGTCGACTTTTGTTTGAGCACCTTGCCAAAACGGAGCAATCAAAGGAATTGCAGACTTTAGAAAGGGCTACGAGGAATGAGGAAGAACTCTGCGAATGCTGCCGATACAATGAACTGCCTTTGGAGCCGCGACATGTGGAGCAGCTGCATGAGTTACTTCTCCGTCCGTGGTTCCAAAGAATATGGGTCATACAAGAAGCAGTCATGGGGAAGCGACACAATTCGGTCAAGTTTTGGTGCGGAAGCAATACCACGTCCTACGAAGTTCTCTCAGCTTGCGTCTATGGTTTTGAGAGTTATAGAGTCACCAAAAGCACAGCCCCCTACATCTTCGACGGAGATATTGATTGGGCTGGACATCCTATTATGATGTTTTGGCGACATCTTATTAACACGAGAGACAACGTTTCCAGCGATCCACGAGACCGGGTATACGCCCTACTCTCCTTGGCTAAGAATGGCTCTTCGTCCCTGGAACTCAAAGTTGACTATGCGAAGAGCGTAGAGGAAGTGTTCGTGGAGGCAGCCTTGTTGCTGCTATCGCACATTGGGCTTCGGCTGTTGGGTGCAGCGCGTCATAGTCACAAGCTGGACATGTCGTCGTGGATTCCAGACTGGTCTCAAAGCCTTCCCATAAACTCAACCGGCCTATTATTCTGGAATCAGCTGGGATGCACAGCAGCAGATTCTCTGTCGCCCAGATATGCCGTTTTGAAGGTCCGTGGTGCCATTCTCTCGGAAATCTGCACTCTCGGCAAGACCTTTAACTTTACAGGTTTAGAGCACGCCAGAGGTGACTTGGCGAGGATGTTAAAATATCTAGGGGCGCCTCAGATATCAAGCCGTTATCAAATGGACACCGAATATATACCTGAGCCAATTGGCCGCTGTGAGTCAGTGTCAAATCTGTATTGCTGAATGCTGATGCCCGTTATAGTTCTCAAAGGGATGGAAACGAAATCAGTTCTGGACTTCATAGGCCGTTTCTTTTCGGTAGACTGGAAAGTATGATTATTGCATTTGGTCTCATTAACCAGAAAAATTCGTAACTAACCTCTTTCTGCCAGTTCAATCCTGAAGATGGCGATAGCCGCAGTTATCATTCTGTAGAGAATGTTTACCAGTCTTTAAAGGCCTGTAAGCTCTTCTGTTCGAACGTTAACCACCTTGGGATCGCTCCAGAGGAAGCTGAAATCGGAGATAAGTTGTGTTTGCTGATGGGAGCTTATAGCCCCTGCTTGCTTCGAGCAAAAGGAGACCGCTGGCAATTAGTTTCAGGGGACTGTATGCTCTGGGATCCTCGCTTTGCATCTCACCGGGAAGGTGGTCTATGGCATCGGTGGAGCGCCAAGGTTCAAAACGAATACATGTGCAATAATGGGCTTCACGAAAGGGAATTCCAGATCATATAGATAGCAATTACGTTTCTCCACAAGTGGACACCATAGGGAGTAGTAATGGAAAGGCGGAATAGTAGTACGTAGTAGATGTGTAGCGCATTGTAGACGTTCACTCTGCTCTTCCTGAATATGACAGGCGGCTTCTCGTGAATGGAAAGAGCCTGCATGTTTACACTCCAGAAATATCAAATTCGTTTTAACGTATCATCTGCTTTGAATTCAAGTTTTACGCAGGGGCTAGGCAAAGAACTAGCTATAAAACAGAGAAATTGAAGTCTCGGGATGGTCGAAGAAGCATCTCTGGAGTTGCGAAGCTCCCGCTAAACCCAAAAAGGCGTACAGAATTTATTCGACATGGACACGCGATTCGACGTCTTCCGCAGCTGGCATCCATCTCTTCCTCACAGCAATAGAGAATCTCTCAGTATTGCTGCCCACAATGGTGTCAATACTACAGCGCATGCGGCGCATGAAGACTGTAAGCAATTCCGCTGAAACGCAGTCGAGTCCAGTGCTAACATCTACTACAGAAGGTCATATTCTCGAAACCTTCAAGCTCTTGTGATCCTCCTTGCTAACGCCAATTGCAGCTCCTCGCCATAAGATTGGGACCAGGTGCAATCATACTACCTAGCAATGTCGAGAGACTACACATGGACTTTGCATTCAAGATCTATGAAGGACACAAGGGACCAAGGTCAGCCAATTCAAGTTTGCTCCGCTTCAGCGTCGCTCAATGTCAAGCAGAAAATTCTGGCGGCATATGCTCCCAAGACTAAAATACCACAATCCTCGCATCCCAATGACTGTCAGTCGGACTGATAACAACGCCGGGCCCGCAACGCTCTCCATCTTCCTTCGCAGAGACAAGGCAGTGACGCAGCAAGAACTGCTGGACCAGGAGGATCCTAACTCCAAATCTACAATCGAACCACCAGAACAACTTAAAGAACCCTTGACACCATCACAGACACTACCATCCGATTTTCAAGCCGTCCGCAATCTCGAATCCTCCGATGATAATCACTTCAAGACAAAGATTCCAAGGCCATCGCCTACACAGCGCGTGATAACAGTTGACATGAAGCATAAATCGGAAGATGAGATATTGGCAGATATGTTACAAGTTACTGGAGGACAGCAAATACAACCCACACAGGGCGAACTAGACACCCTAAAGGAATTGGAGGAGTTCCGAGCCCGAAGCCAGCAGGATAGTGAAAGGAGTAAGGAAGTGCGCGCCAAATGGAAGAGGGAGCAGGAGATGCTCAAGCAGGCCAGAGGCGAAGTTGATTAGCATCATTCGCAAGTTAATTTTGTGCATTATGCATAGCATTGGCGTTGGTGCATGGAAGAACTGCCATACTACTGTGTGCGTAGAACTGGGTGTATCATACTTGTACAAATACGCCATCTACTCAACCCCAAATGCATCTGATCATATACGCTTCAGCGCCATATCATGCTGTCGAGCCATCATTTACAGTGAAACCTCCGATCCACCTTTCCACCACGCGAAAACTCCCAACACAAATATGACAACCATAGCATCTGCAACCAACGTCGAGTAAATGACGCTGTACCTTCCGACAACCCTGATATAGCCAGCCCACGGCTGCGGCACCATCCTACTCAGCGCACCGAGCACGCCACTGGGCGGCAACCTCCCCTTCTCAATAAAGAACCGCGCACTCTGCAGCAGCACCTCCCCCGTCGCAAAGACCACAAACAGCCGCGACGGCGCCGCTCCCTCAATCTCAACGTCGCGGGCGTCGCGCGCGCCGCCAAACGCGCCCACCACAGCCACGTACGCGGCCAGCGCCAGCGCAAACACCGCGTGCACGATGCGCCACAACGCGGCGGTGTCGCTGGCCGGCGCCGTCGTCGCATCTTCGGCCTGCGCCGCCGAGAACAGGTCCGCCAGGCCGGGCGGCAGCGGCGCCGCGGCGCCGGGAGCGGGCCCGCCGCCGTTGCCCGGCGCGTCGCCCAGCATCTGCTGCAGCATCGCCATCATCGGGTCGTCGGGGCCGGGCGGCTGCTGCTGCTGCTGCGGCGCGAGGCCCGGCGGGAGGCGGCCCGGCGGCGCATCTTGTGGGAAGCGTGGTGTTGTGCGTGGCGCGTAGTGGTGCTCTGCTATGTCGCCTTCTGCGGGATCGGGAGCGCTGGTGGAGGGTTGCGTGTCGTGTGGTGGTTGCTGTGTTGGGAGGGCGCCGGGTTGCTGGGCTGTTTTCTCGCTGTCAGAGCTTGCATTTCGTAAGTGACCGTTCTGAACTCACGAGTTTCTGCTGCTGGAGCCCTTCGCCCGCTTATGTTTGTGATTGCGGCCAGTCGTGAGTCGCCCTCTGCTTGGATCTTGGCCTGACGTCGTTCTCGTCGTAGTCGGGCTTGCTTCTGCGACGGCGTTTCGTTCGGCGGTGGCGTCGATGCCGCACCCTCAGGAGTGGAAGACATATCCTCTGCTTCGCGGAGAGCGACTTAGTTGTGAAGTGAGTTGTGGAATGACGTGGTGTTTGGGGAGTAAAGTCGAGGTCTGCCAGGCTGGAATTTCAATGCAGCATATTTGGCACCAATCCAACTTCGGCGTAGCTGGAATCTCAAGCTCTTTTCCGTTTTGATCATCTCGTTGCTGCCAAAATACACATTGTATTCTGCAGTGCAACGCAATTGGAAGCGAAAAAAGTATTTCTTTAGGGATATATCAGGAATAGTTACAGAGAGTGTCATAAATGCTATTAAAATTCCAAACATCAGCGAATCTTGATTGCTGATGAATAGACATTCGCGCAGCTATGGGCTAGTCTTTTACTATTGCCAGCTATCATTTTTGCGGACCAACAGGAACTGTATCTCCGCTCGCTGTCATAGCTTCAGAGATATTCCTGAATTTTGTTCTCCAGTCAACCGCTTCCGTCAAGCTACCTTGGGTTTCCTCTGGCTCTTGACCGATTTCATGCTTCTTCGTCGACGTGCCACGGTCACTTTCCTCATAGGACCACCTGTCAAGAAGGCAGAAATACTCTGCCTCTGACCAATAAACTTGCCCTCTGGACTGAAGACTTCAATTTCAGGGAACTCTGCTACCAAATCATTCCGTTCAATTACTGAGAGCGCGTCAACAGGCGGCTTTCGCTTTCGAACTTGGGCTACAATCTCGACCCATCCGCAGCCCGCAATCAGTATGTCCGTAGCATAAATGGTGAAAGGAAGATTTGAAGGATTTAGGCCAACTGCATCTCTTCTTGTCAGAGGCCCAGCGTAACTCTTGGTCACATCTGTTAAAAGCTGAAAGCGACCCGCAGTTGTAGTGCTCTTCTGTGCTGATTCCTCAGCTATGCTTGAAACCCGGAGATCGCTTGTTCCTTTCTGAATCTGAACCGCTTTCTCTGTCGACGTCAGATGCGCTTCCAATGGGACGAACGGATGAACCATGAAAATCAAGTCTGGTGTAGTCGGCGTAATCCGAATGATGCCACCCAGAAGTAAAGATGATCTGGGTTTAAGCACATAGCGCTCAGGAATAATTCGCGACTTCATGACGATATCCAGTCGGTGCTCAGGTTTAACATAATCCTCAAGCGTGTTTCGTGCCAGTCCCGGAAGATCGATAAGTTCACCCTTTCCACTTCCAAAAGGTACGCGGATTGGGGATGCAGTGGTGCCTGGTAGTTCTGACACAATTGGCATGACTGGATATGTCGTTAGTGGCTGAGGTGGAGGTAGCAACGATTCACCGTCGTATATTTCAGTGGCAGGCTCCTGTGCGAGCTCAAACGAGGTTGCACTCTGTGCTTCCACTGAACTCAACATATCTTGATGCCGTGTTCTCTGTCGAATGCTCTGTAGGTTAATATCCTCATTTCGTCCTTTAGGAAACACAACTTCAAATAAGTTGCTCTTCCCAACGTTGACTTTACCAACAAGCCATGAAGCACCACCACGCTCCCAAATATCTTCCTTGACTGGCTTTGTCCACCAGCCTCGTTTTGCACTGACGCATTGAAGATTTCCCAAACGAAAGCTTTTGCCCGTAGATCCCAGAGCATCTCTCAGAATTTCTCGCAGCTTGGGAAGCATTGCATCTACCATCTCCTTCTTAGGAGCAAGAAGATCAGACCTCGTAATGATAAAGCTCATATCAGCCTCCTTGCCTGCAACGTACTTGTGGCTTTTGGAGCGCCGATTCTGCGTCCTCAGGCGGGCAAGAGTCAAATGTTTTTCTAACTGTGGAACCAAGGACATTGGAAAGTCGGCAGCATCCAACACATGATAGACATGATTTCGTTTATAGGGCGATTCGGCAATTGTATCCTCGATTGACTGAACAGAAGGATGATAGATGGATTGACCGGTTCGATAGTGTATCAGATTGTGACAGCGATCACATACAGGAGTCGTGGGCTCACTCGCCATTTCTTGGGTCTCATGATTTGCCGACTCATGGTCTAAACCCAACTGAAGCCGTACTTCCGGCGACACATTTCGAATTGCGGACTCAAAGATACGATCTTCTTCCTTCTTGGAACCGAGTTGCGATTGAGGTTGAAGGTACTTTTTGACAGCTGATCTCGTTATAGAGTAAAAGCCAGCTTCAGCCGCATCAACGTTTTGAGTAAGGGCTCCACATCCAGGACACGATCGTGGGAGTTCTCGTGTAAGTTGCGAATGTACAGTTTCAGCTGAAGATGCATGAATCCGTTGATCAGGCTCTAGTGAACGTCGAGGAAATGTCGAAAATGTTCGCACAGGACATAATGATGGTCCTTGAGCTGTACTTCGGATGAACAGCTGTGCTCGGCTTGGAGTTAAAATTCTTGGACGGCGGGGAAGACTCTCTTCTCTCAGAGCAGTCAATAGTCGGCGAAAAGTGCTCCTCATATCCATTTCCCATATTCCAAGCGCCTAATGATGGGATGGTGCTGAAAGCGAGAGTAAATAGGGTTGGAAGTGTCGTCGAAGAAATTTATGCAAATCCAAGGAGGCCCAAACGCTCCTTTCAGGGTCCAACGAGCCATGCGACTCCCAAGCCCAAAGGTAGTCATAGCTTTCGACCTCACCGAAGAAAAGCAACGTATATTGACCAAATTTTTCTCAAACATACAGCCTCCATCTTCTCATCGCTCCTTACTCCCTGTAATTCATCTGATCTTAGCTTGATCACCTTCTCAATTGACGAATTGACTACGTAAATTATATCAAAAATGCTTGCCTCGAGATCCGTCGTGCGGCAAATTGCGTCGAAGCAATTACGCAGTTCAGCTCTTCGTGCTGCTTCCACATGGGCTAGTGTCCAACAAGGACCTCCTGATGCCATTCTCGGTATCACGGAGGCCTTCAAGGCAGACAGTCATCCAGAGAAGATCAACCTCGGTGTCGGCGCATACAGGGACGACAATGGCAAACCCTACGTGCTTCCATCCGTCAGGGAAGCAGAGAAGAAAGTTGTCGATTCGGCATTGGATAAGGAATACGCAGGTATCACTGGTGTTCCGAGCTTCACTAAGGCTGCTCTGCTCCTTGCATACGGTCCCAATTCGGCACCTCTGAAGGAGGATCGCATCGCCATCACGCAGTCCATCTCCGGCACCGGCGCATTACGTATTGGCGGCGCATTCCTTGAACGTTTCTATCCTCACGCTAAAACCGTATACATTCCTACTCCAAGTTGGGCTAACCACGCGGCGGTGTTCAAGGACTCGGGCCTCAAGGTTGAGAAGTACAGATACTACGATCCCAAAACCATTGGCCTCGATTTCGAAGGCATGATCGAAGACATCAAGAACCTGCCTAAGAATAGCATTGTCCTCCTCCACGCCTGCGCTCATAATCCTACTGGCGTCGATCCTACACAAGAGCAATGGAAGGCAATCTCCGATGCGGTTAAAGAGGGTGGCCACTACCCATTCTTCGATATGGCATACCAAGGGTTTGCCAGCGGCGATACTGACAAGGATGCATTTGCTGTGCGCTACTTCATCGAGCAAGGCCACGAACCGTGCCTGGCACAGAGCTTCGCAAAGAACATGGTGCGTTCACAACCCTCACTACCACGAATGCTAACCCTCCATCCAACAGGGCCTGTACGGCGAGCGCGTAGGCGCCTTCTCGATCGTGACGTCGTCGGCGGAAGAGAAGAAGCGGGTGGACTCGCAGCTGAAGATCCTGGTGCGGCCGCTGTACAGTAACCCGCCGATCCACGGCGCGCGCATCGCCGCCGAAGTGCTCAACAGCCCGGCCCTTAACAAGCAGTGGCTGGGCGAGGTCAAAGGCATGGCCGACCGCATCATCCGCATGCGCACCCTGCTCAAGGAGAACCTCGAGGCCCTCGGCAGCAAGCAGGACTGGTCCCACATCACCAGCCAGATCGGCATGTTTGCGTACACCGGCCTCAAGCCCGAGCAGATGGACGTGCTGGCTAAGGAGGTGAGTGTTTCTGCGTTTGGAGTGCCGCGGTGTGGCGGATTTTGCTGACGCTTTTCTTGTAGCATTCCGTGTACGCCACCAAAGACGGCCGCATTTCCGTCGCCGGTATCACGTCTGGCAACGTCAAGAGGCTCGCCGAGGCTATTTACAAGGTCACGGGGTAGAACCTCGATTCAGAAGCCTGGAGCGTTCGGGCAACGTGGTGTAGCTCTGAGCGTTCAAATGTAGAATATTTTTCCTCGCGCCGAGGACTCGCGAAAAATTTGTGTTTTCGTTATTCAAACCATGTATGCTGATAGAACTTAGAAGTTGGAAAATGCGTGCCATTAAGCTGCCGTTGTAATTCTAAAACGCACTTTACATTACAAAATCATCATGTAGGCTGAGAGATCATTTAGTTGTGCCATTTCCACTCGCTCCGAATGCTACCTAGTATCTCGTGCTACGGGAGGGCTAGTTTGCACTTGGTCGAAAGACCGTTTCTACTGTTCTCTCGGAACTCAGGGTATGCCATGACGATTCCCACGCGGCAGCGTCTACAAGTCTCTGCTATTCGCGCGCCTAGCCCTGCAGCTCGCTGTTCGTAACCAGCCGGGAGAGCAGCGATGTGAGGCATCAAGGCCTAAATCGGAAGGGTTTCCGCTGAAACTACACCTGCTTTGCATTTACATGGCAAGAAGGCGGCTCTCTCATCTTGTTTGAGAGATAATAGCCCTCTATCTTAAGCCAACCTAGTAGAGAATCAGTAGAATCGAAATGGCAAGCAATGGCGCCGTGTCCTTAGAATAAAGCAAGAAACGAGGAGTACGGCTTGGAGTAAATTGCAATGTAGCAATCTTTTATCGTGTTTCGGTACAGGCTCTCATTTCTGAATGTGGTCAAAATTGTAGACTCTCGAGGAGATCTGGTCAACGCCAACGAATTTTACTTTCGCAGCACAGTCAAACCTGCGAATTAGTCGTCGGTTTGTTCGCCTGTCGCTCGGATATCATTGAATTCTGCCAGTAATCGCAGTAACTTCCTTGCTCCTATGCTTTGTGTCTCCCAAATGACTTCGAATTCCGGTAGCGTTGATATTTCTGTTCTTGGTCTATTCTGTCCCTAGTCGATATTGGTAAACCGTTACGGATAAGTTTTTGGAAGTCCCATTAAGTTTGCCGAAATCTAACGGGCATCGACATTGATCTTGCTTTTGAATTTCATCGCTTGCGGTGGACATCGGTTCAAAACTTCCAGTGAGGCACTCAGGGGGTCGCAGAGGGAGATTCCTGTAGTCATATCAGTGTTTACGGTTGTCGCTGAAAGCAGTGTTCTCTAAAGTCATCAGTCGTTGAGAGAAGGATGTGTCATAAAGGAGAGTTTTGATCTCGCCATATGGTCTCGAGGGTGATCCTGTAGTTCCTCATAACTCCCAGGGGTGATAGGACGACGTGGGCGACAAGAGGGCGTCGCCAATGTTCGTAATTCGTGGAAATTGAGGAGGTTTTTGCGATTCTCTTCGAGAACATGCAAGTACTTACCTTGATAATTGTGTGGAGGTAGTGAGAAACTCGCAACGGATCCACTATTTGCACCACAGCCACTGCTGAGGCGTTTGCTCCCCGGCTGCTGATGATTAGGAGAGTTTGCGCCCCAGCACCGCTCGGTCTTCAAATTCTAGTTCGATCATCAATCTTTCTTGTTTCGAATTCGTGGCTTTGATATGGTCATTTGCATGAGTAGTGGCCTTCACCACGACAATTCTGCCGTCGTTTGACGAGTAAAGCATGTTTCAATAGCTAATTCGACCACAGGAGAACGACATTGTGGAGACCTCGCATGTCAAGGACTCTCACTCTCCTCGAATCAGGCCCGGACGAGTGTCGAAATGACACTAAAGATTCCTCTGAATAGCACCTGCGAACCGATAAAGTCGGTGACCTTTGCATAAACTCGTAATCCTCCGACCGCACGGCAACACCCAACAAGCCCCGATGCCTAGCGCCTCCCACTCAAAGGTTCCTACAAGAGCGAATGGTCTGCAAAGGAGGTGGTCATACAGCGGAGCCTGTGTGATAATTACCATAGTAGATTAGCTCCAACCGTAGTCCGGGTTCAGCTCTTCTACCCGGTGGCTGTGAGCTTGCCACGGCGTACGCCCTTGGCAGGAAGCTGGTTCCAAAGCTTGGCCTTGGAGTGTGCTATCGCTTGGTGAGGTAGCTCGATCTCTCGTGCCCGGAAGGTCTGTCGTACAACCCTCAGCGTCGCAGGTCAGCATGCAAGCCGAATTTCCGGATGAGCGACGAGGTGATCTGCAATATTGATGACATCCCAAAGTGATGCGACTATAATGGAGCTTCGAATCCGTTTAGTGAGAAATTTACCGTCAAGCACCGATGGTATTCCAGCATCTTCCAGAGAAATTCAGAGCGCGAGCGCCGTTGCCGATCCTGTCCACATGTGGAATTCTTAGGCTGTCCTCCCACCTCCACGGCGGGGCTTCATTCATCAGTCCCAGGGCATTGTCAGTATTTCTAGCGTCTGGCGGTAATTAAATCCGTCAATAGCGGGATCGTAGCTGAAAGCCACTAAAAATTTATTCTCGCGGTAGATTGAGCGTCTGTCGTACCTGGATATTGATGTATTGTTGCTTTATCTCCACTGGCCGAGGGTCGTATTTCTCTCACCATCGCCGATTTCAGGGAGCTTGCAAGAGCTCCGAAACTAGCCGCGTAGCTTGAGGTTAACGAAGCCGACAATCCTTGGCCGGTCGCAGACATCCTACGCAGAAATTAAGAGCTTGCCTCAAAGACACTGTGACCGAAACTTGGCACAGACCCTGCATCGTGGCCTTCCGTTTAGGAAACCCTGGCGGGCGGTCAACGACGAGCGAGAGGCCTAGAACACGGTAAGTAATAGGGTGTGGGGGAACGAAAGCTGAAAATGACACCTGCTTCGGAACTTTGACTGTTGCGAATCGCGGTTTGTGAGGCTCAACGAGCTCATAACCCCTGGAGGATGATCAGCAAAGGAGCAATATGTGTTAATGGTGGGTTCTTCAACGAGCCGATCCACGGGTCAGCCGCGCGCTGGGAGAATCGACAGGTGGCCGGCGAGCAGTTGCCTCGACCATTGGTCTGTGGGAAGGAAATACAGTGTCTAGCCTACAGGATGCAGGTAGAAGAGAGAACAGGCGATACGACCGGACCGGGTCGACGCAGCTGGCAGCCCGCCAGTGCACGACCTTGCATCGTGAATTCCATGCTTCCCAGATCGGTTTCGCCTTCATCTTCGAGTTTCACGCCTCGAAATTGCCGTCCTGGACGTGGCCTCCAGTTCTTTTATGCTTGCCAGCAGCCTCTCGACTACCCTGGCCAAGCGACGAACGTTACGAAAGGAGTGACGCCATAGCGACAAGGGAAGCGCCATTGACGTAGGGGGTCTTGGACCAGCTCTTTAACGCGTCAGCGGAGCTCCGTACTGTGCTGTAGATGGAATCCCGGGGTCACAGTCTAGCTCTGCATGTCAGCTCGCTTGGCCGATCGCAGGAAGGGACCGAAGCAACGGCAAGCCCGGGTCCAAGGCGGAAAAGCATGACGCCGATCACTCACGAATTTTTTGAGAGTCCTTTTGGCCATCCTCGCTCGGGCACAATTCAGCCAGAAAGGAGGCCGCAACGGGCTGAAGCTGCGAATCCCTGACGAGCCAATCGTCCTCGGGAGGCACAAATGACTTTCGGAATGAGACTATCCTCGTGCCCACTGCTCTCGAAATTCTGACCGGCCATGGAAAAGAAAGTGTGGTGGCATACTAGTAGTCAGAGCCGAGAGCCAGCTCCACCAGCCCAACTGGCACTCCAACCCACCAGCCGAAGTTGGAACTGCAAGCTTCGAGTTGCTAATGCCGTGATCGTCCATTGGATTGCGACGAGCAGCCGTCAGTCGCGTGGAGACGGCGTCTCCTTATGGCTCTCACGCACCAACGCCCACCCAGAAAATGCAAAATGCGAGCTTAATCTTCCTCTAGCGCGCCCTGCCGATACGGTCCACTGGCAGTCTGCAGGGCTATCTGTTCAGGGACGGCCGTGAGACGCTGAACGGATGCATTAGGCCGGTCGTTTGGGCCTCTCGCAAATCGAGGGCGTTTTGAAGGCCCAGGGTTCGTGAGTTGCGGCGCTCGATCCGCACCGCGAAGAAAATGGTCAAGCGCAGTGGACGAACGACAAAAAAGACAGTTGCCAACCTCCCTCCCACCCCACTCATGCAAGGTCGAAGCCCACGCTGGAGGCATGAGGTGGTGGTGGGCATGGGTGATGCCCAGCACACGCGCACTCACAAGCTCAAACCTCGCCAGACCCTTCGTTCTAATTACTCTACCTCACGCAAAACCCACCAAAACCCACCAAAACCTGACCTACCTTACGCTACCCTACCTGATCACCTTACCACGTTACCAGATTACCACATTACCACATTACCACCGCCCGCCCCTCTTGAAAGCTGTTTCTTTGTAAAGCTACTAAAGCCTGGTGACCAAATCCGACATAGTAATCCTTCGCTCGTCCTGACCTCGTCGCTTCCGCGAACGGGCAACACCGATTGCGAACCAACTCCCACCCACTTCGCAGCTCATCCCCAACCGCACTCCGTGCCTGCTGCACTGGTACGCAATATCGTGTACTTGTTGTAGCCCGACCGTTCTAGAACCACCTGTGCGAAAGCGGATCACCAAAATTTCGTCAGGACCGACGCAATAGCTTCTATCCTTCCTGACGCTCCTTTCGCCGTTCCACCAGTGACCTCATCGTCGTTGGGACAGAAAAAGGGCCTCGATCTCGGCCATCGCTGTCAAACCTTTCACTGCACCAAAAACCCCGCCGCATCTGGCGGCTTGAGGCTATTGCCAATTAAACTTGATAGCTTGTCTCGCATTAGAGTCTGAAGCCGCCATGCCTGGAGTAAGCTCTCGGACATATCCCCGTAGATGCGTCGACGTCGAGTTCTGACAAAGGCGCACACAGGGTGGTGTTAACCTCCACGATCACAGCGATGTCATTGATTATTCTATCTTCGAACAAATCTTAGAAATGGACGACGATGAAACCGAACGCGAGTTCAGCAGGGGAATCGTGTATGATTTCTTCCAGCAAGCCGACAGTACCTTCCAAAAAATGGATGCCAGCTTGTAAGGCTTAACGTTTGATGCGGCAATGGCAGCACGCGAGTACTGACAGATGAACGACAGAAAAAAGAAGGACCTCACCCAACTTTCACAGCTAGGTCACTTCCTCAAAGGCTCATCTGCCACTCTCGGCATGTATCGAGTCCGAGACAGTTGCGAGAAGATCCAGCACTTCGGTGACCGAAAAGACGAGTCCGGCATCCGCGAAGAGCCTGACGATAACAAGACTTTGGAAAGGCTCGATAAGACCATCGCTCAAGCCAAAACCGAATTCGCAGAGGTTGAGAAAGTGCTCAAGAACTTCTACGATGATCATTAATGCCGACGTTGAGGAACTTCACTTCTTCGAATCCATTCAGGACTCCAGTTTACGGCGATGATGAAGACTTCGGCAATCCTTTGGTTCGACGCTTAATGTTTCCACCATCTTTCAGAGGCCATCTGCCATGGAGAGGGAAACTTGACTTGGCACTGCGGCACTCCCGCGCAGCACGCCCTAGGTTTAGATTGTTCGATGGGACTGCGGCGTCCATGGCTTCTCTTGCATAGCCCTAGCTACCATGATCTGTCACGTAGACGCCCTACCTTCCAATTATCTCCAACGTCATCCATCTCAGATGTCCTTTTTGGTGGTTCCAATGCCTTCTCCGATTGCTCCAGACTAGCTCTAGGATCAAGGTTGTGATCGTCACGATGATGTCTGCGACCAGCTAGACCGCTCCTACGTCATCATCCACTGTGAGTATTCAGATCCGAATGCGGCAGGTATCAGAGTAACCTGTAGGTGGATCGGCAAATGGATGATTAGTCTAGCACCTCATTGCAGGATTTAAATCGCATCATTTCTGAATTTGTGCCTCTGTACCACCGCCACCCCATAGCACTATACAGAGAAGCTTATGTTCCGTACCAATAAACCTCCACTACGCCTCAGAAAAAGTTTAGAACCTTCTAATACGATTAGTGCGCCGGGTGTGGGCTCAAACGCAGAAACAAATATCTGATACCGTCACGTGATAATCGCAATGACCTTCACATTGGTTAGATTGCCGGCCTTAACCTTGCGAACTTGAAGCTGTACGTGAAAGCTTTCGGCACTGAAGTCTTCATTAGGAATCCTTTAATATTCCTAGAGGTATCGTGTAACCCGCCAGTTTATATTCATGCGACTTCGCATGGTCTTCAACATACGCGCGTACCACCGAGGTCAATTACAATCGTCATCCTTCTTACGTCCTCGTGGGAGATCCTATAGCAACTATTTTTATCGAAAGCCTTCCGAACAATTCGACCTTAGATCGGTGAATTGCCAAACCATCACTACGAAGCTTTGTCATCAATCTCGTCTCGAGATGGCAAAGGGCAAGAGTAGGAACATACACGGAGGCTACAAAGGTGGCAGAGTATCCACGGCTAACTCTCGTGGTTCCAAGAAACCACCATTAACGCATTTTCTCTGCTTTCCGCTCGTGACTTCAGTTTCACGGCCGCAGTTAGAGCAGTCGTTACAACATTTTCAAAAATTGACCTTGGACACGACCTCACCATCACTTCGGGCTTCTTCAAATAACGTTGGTGCTTCATTGCCTATTGAGACCCAACAACAGACTGAGAACAGATCTTCATCTCGTCAAGAACTCCCAGTTAAAGCCATTCGGCCAGTAGGAACTCTTCACTTGACCATAGGTGTCCTGAGTCTGGAGACCGAAGATCAATTGGAAGGTGCTACCAATCTGTTACAGAGTTTGGACGTGCGAAAGTTGTCGGAAGACGTGGTCAAGGAGCTTGAAGTAGAGTCAAATCTTGCTCAAGTGAAGGACACAAAGGAGACCCATGCAGAGAAAAGCATCTCTTCGATCACAGCACCACCAATGGAAAAGACTTTCGTCAGTCTTCAGTGGCCAATATCTCCGCCTCCAACATCCCGGTCACTTGCATTTTCGTCGAACTCGACTCAAGATCCCATAGTCGTCTCGTTAGTATCTTTGATCTCGATGCATGCTCCAACAAGTACGTCGGTACTGTATGCCGCACCGGAAGACCCGACTAATCGACTTCTCCATCTTGGATGTCGATTGCGCTCGATCTTCGAAGACAATGAATACATGGTCAAAGACACTAGGCCTCTTAAGCTTCATGCGACGATCGTAAACACGATTTACGCAAAGCCTGGAGGGCGATTTGGTAATGTCAGCCGAAACTATGCGCAGCCATCAAAATCGGAACAACAGGACACTCAGGAGCAAGAAACCACCGCTAATCCACCCAAAGGTAATGAGAAGAAAACGGAGGATAATAGTGTGGGCGAAGAGAAATCATCTGGCAAATCTGGCGGCATGAGGCACTCGACGGGACCACCTCGAATTGACGCTACTTTAATCATGGAGCAGTTCAAAGATTTTACATGGGCGAAGAACTTCAGAATTGAGAAGATAGCGATCTGTAAAATGGGAGCACAGAAGGTCACGAATGAGCAAGGCGATATTGTGGGTGAAGAGTACGAAGAAGTGGCCAGCATTCCGCTGCCGTGAGGTTGTCAAGAGGAAGCCTGGACATATTCTTGATGGATCTCTCGAAAGACGACTGATTCAAGCATATTTCCATGTTATGGGCTGCGCAGACAAGGCACATCATACGCTTTCTCTCATCATGTCCGTCTTATGCACACTCCATTTCCCTGTACGGCACAAGTTCCAGGTAAGCAATCCTTGCGAACGACAGGCTTTGCTTCTCGCGTATTTCAAGGCAGTTTCTACGCCTAGGATGCTCTCGGCTGAACATTTCCACTGTTGGACGGTGTGTGCGGTACAATCTTGACTCGCTTTCGACTAAGGGACTCTACCGCGCCTCAGAAGTTGAGTCTTCCAACCGTGTCGCATTCGATCAGCCAAGTCGTTGATGACCGTCTAAATCGAACCACGATCACGGCCAGCGGTCTGCAACGATCAGCGAAGATTCAACGTCGTCTTCATATCGCCCGATTGCTTCACTTGCATCTTCTTCTCCGCGGCCTCCTCTTGCATCCGTCGCACTTCATCCGGTAGCACCCTTCGCTCCAAACTGAGTTCCACTCTCTTTCTGCCGCCGATCTTTTTTCCACCGCCGCCAAAGTCATCGTCCCATCGATCGTAGTACAACGCCCACTTCAGCCCGTCGGGCATCTCCTTCTCCTCCACGGCAACAAAGCCTTCCCACTCCTCCAGCGTGACGCCGGCGCCGTCTTCATCGGCCGTCCAGTCCCAAGGCCCGATGACGTTCTGGATCGACTGCGAGCGATTGCCGTACTTCAGCTCGTGCGTTTCCTTGTCGAGATAGATCCAGTTCAGCATGGGCGGGTCATTGGATATGGTCGAGACGAGGCCGCGCTCGGGAGGGTTGCGCTCGTCGTCCGGGTACATGATGTAGAAGCCAGTGAAGGGATGTGGCGATGGTTCGTCGTTTTTGCTGGGCGCCGGCAGCGCTCCTTTGGTTTCGTCCGCTCTGGGCCACAGCCATACCTTTGCGTGTCCATGTTAGCACTACCACTTCTCTGCGGAGCGTTACAAGTGCCTGCGATCAGAAACTGGCAGCAAGTAGTTTGGGGGTGGCAATTCGTACCTTGCCGTGCTTCAGCACTACCATCTGGCCTCCGACTTCTTTACTCGGACCCGAGTTTCCTTCACAGAACACGTCGAGGTAAAATTTCGCCATACGCGTCTCCTGTGCAGCTTCTTCATTCACTTTCTTCTGGTGATGGACGCCTTCCGCAACTCCTGTTACTGTTGGTATACCGACGATGACGCCAGTATAAAAGACGCCCAATCCAAGCCAAGCCATTGTTTAATGAGAACAAAGATTGCAAATACCGTTCAAAGTGAGAAAAAGATGATTGTGGGGGCTACGTTTGAGATTCAAATGCTCTGCAGTATATTCCTAACCCACTTCGCGGGGATCGACGTCATATCGTATGCAGTGCACGGCGGATTGTTGCGCCAACCACTAGGATACGAAGTCCTAGCGCAACAAGCACATCGCAGCTATTCTAACGATGGGCATAACAGTTTTCAAACACTTCCTACGAAATTCCGCTTCCAGATCTGGCAAGAGTTTCTCAAGCAGGTAATAACTAGCCCTGAACTCATGCTAGCAGCTGTAATGGAAGTTTTCTCTAAGGCAGCATGTGTTAAGCATTTCGGAACGCGGAGGCTAGAGTATTTCTACTTCTAAGAAGTCATTGCGATCTTGAGGCCTGTGAATTGGTTGGGTCGCTTCCATCTCCTATCAGCTTCTCTGCTGATTGTGAAAATCTCGGGTCAGATGCTTGGGCGCATCAGCACGGCGAGTCCCGCATTGCTCTATATCGAGTTGTGAACATTGTCGATGGCAAGCGAACGATTTGACTATGTCTCCTAAGGTTTCAAGATCTTAGGCAGCATCAGAAGTCGGAAATCATCTCATGTCAGCTGCCTTCAGCTTTGTCATTGATGGAGAGAAGTTGTGTTTTAGATATCTCACTGGGCATTCGAAGGGCCACCAACCTAGACTCAACGGCGGCACGGATCGAGGCTCTCCACACTTTGGTCGGTAGCCCTATTTAAAAATAGGATACGAAATAATCTACTGTACGTACCTCGCCGCAACTGGCAGCTGAATCGTCTATCCGACCCTTCAATATTGGAGATCACTTAGCACAGGTAATTCCGCGGATACCGTTCAGCTCTTTGTGAGACCTGTTCTACATTATCTTGGGCTATGTCGTACAGCCTTTCTCTTCAATGCGAAAGTACTAAGTACATGTAGCAAACACTTGACAGGCGTGGTGGAGGTCTGTTAATCTTTCTGCACTATCGCGATGCTCAGCCCCCTGGCGCAGCCCAGCGCTATAGAGCGTCAGTGCGGTGAACCTACTTCATCCTTCACCAGTTCCAATGTTTCATTTTTTTGGCCCCATGCTTCTAATTAGTTGGATACCCCTCGTTATTCTCGGCAAGCGACCTGAGTAGACTTGTATGCTTTTGTGCAATCGTGCCGCCATCCGAGTTCGCAGTTGCAACTCCACTGCTCTCAAAAGCTCCCAGAGCCACTCGTCCCGCTCGCCGTATTTCTCCCACCATTGCCATCCAATTCCCTTTACCTTGCTCTTTGAAAAGACACCCGTCGGCCTGTCTCGGATCTAGGCAAGCGCGAACCAATTGGTAGCTATATCGCACTCACGATCGCGTGCCGCATCCAGCCTCAGCACATTCGCTCGCGCATTTGAACATTTGACAGCCGACCCAATTCTCTGGGTGCGGCTCCAACTCTTCACGGCATGGCAGATCCCAGCCGAAGGTTGACCTCTCCTCTGTCTTACATATCAGACTCATCCACGGCTGCTGGATCAGCACCCAGCTCCCCTTTACGGCGTCGTCCAGGCTACGAGAGAATAACGTCCGGTGCACTTGAAGATATTGCGGCAGATGATGAAGGACAAGAAATTGAACAGACCTTCGGCAGGGATGCATTAGCTTCCGGTCTGGGCATTGGCACCGGTACTTCACCCAAACCACCAAGTGACCGGAGAGTCTCGATAACTAGAGTTCCTGTCGGAGCAAAAGCATCGACCTCGAGTGTCGGCAGTCCGACCCCAGGATCTAGTCAGCCATTGATGTCTCCATTGCCTGATATCATTACTCCTTACGACCCAAATGCTCCCTACGATGCTCCCGACCCTAACCGCAAACACTCACTAAAACCCTCCGTCTCATCTTTCCACTCGTCCGTTCCCGATAACGATTTCGGCGGTTCAGATACGGTTCCTTTGAATAAACAACCAGCAGTGTCCATAAGATCTACGAAGACTGCGCGTTCTGCGTATGACAACGATTATAATCCAAGCAATGGGTGTCCTTCTTCCAAGGAATTCTACCAGTCAGGCCTGCATTGGCTCTCTGTATGCGTATATGCCCTCTCCATATTCTCAACTGTTGGTTCTGGCATTTTTCTCATCATCGCTCTAATAGCTCCGCGATGGGGCCACGCAATACGCAGCACCGGCGGCCTGTCTCCCGGTACTGCGAACGTTCTCGTACAGTTGTTTGCTAAACTGACCGAACTGGCTTTTGTTGCATGTTTCGTAACTTTCCTTGGGCAGGTCCTCTCTCGGCGAGCCGTCAGTCAAGCAAGGAATGGAGTGATGCTTGCGGAGATGAATATGCGGAGTTGGATCATGCAACCAGGCACACTCCTAACGCATTATCAAACTCTTCGCTTTGCCGCGCTCACCTTTCTTGGTGCCCTCTCATTAACCGCCGCCATTGTTGCAATGCTGTACACCACTGCCGCCCAGGCACTTGGTAGGATTGCCATCCTTTCTATCAAATCACAACAGCTAACGAGACCAGTTACTCCACAGTTGAAGTTCAGTCACTGGGAGAACCATACAATGTACGGCCTTGTGAAAACGTCCTTCGCGAATCCAAATTATATTGAGAGCAACTGTCAGAATCCGATCCAGGTGTCTACATGGGACCCGGAGTATTCTGCCACCGACGTAGGAACGACATGTGTATCCATTGACTACGCAGCACAGGGCCTCCATAATTTCAAGACCTATCTAAGCTATTGGGCAGACGTTGTTGCGAATGGAAACGGAACAATAAATCAACAGTATCGTCCCCAAGGTTTCGGTCTCTTTATGGAGAATACAACCGCGAATGCTTCCTGGATTGAAATGATCGACACAAATGCGACATCTCATAAGTTTGGTCGGATCGTCAATAATGTCACTATGGCCTTCCCGCACTCTGGGATCTATCAAGCCGCTCGCGATCCTCAAACAAACCTTGTACAACCTGAAGACCTTGATGGTGTTGGTATCTACAACATACGTGCTGCGATCCCGTCCCCTTATATCAACGTGCTTTGTGCCAATATGAATGGCTCAGAGCTTGCTCCACTCATCTACGCAAACCAATCGAATGTCACTCTGAATTATACCCAGGATCTCCCAACGAATTGGCTTACAAACTTCAATTTCACCGGTTTTGCGAACCTTACTACGGCGGTTGATGACGTCTTTGGCTTTGACGAGAACAATAGACCTCCAATCTTCTACAAATTCCCTCAGCCCTTCAACACCATTCTTAATAACACGGGAATCTGGCCGCAACCTAATATCTACCTCCTCGGTCTGGGAGGTCCGGACGAAAGCACTGGCATCCCGAACAACGACGACTACTTCATGTGTCGTCTCAAGGCGGGACTCACACCCAAATGCAGTACGCATTATACTGCCACGGGCTCGGGAGGCTACATGACAGCGGACTGTGATGATCCAGACGAACCGCTCACATACATCAGATTCAATGGATCTCGACAGGAAACGACCAGCAGCGACTGGTTCAATGTAGCAACTTTGGCGCTGGACAGTCTCGCTCTTAATAACGGAATAACAGATGGAGATGCATCACTTGCACGAATGTTGACGCAATTTCAGCTGCACACCATGGGTGGCTTGAATCCGAGCCTTCCATCACCCGCCGAGGCACTTGCCGTGATGGCCGGCTGCACGCTGCTGATGGGCGCGCAAGACTCGCCCTTCGTCGAATTCTGGAATTACAGCTCGACGACGCTGACGCCCGGAATGGTGCAGCAGTTCCCGGCGCTGATCCAAGCGCAGCAGTACGCGTCGGGCGGCACGCAAGCCTACCAGCGCGTCTTCTACGTGGTGCTGCTGGTGGCGTTTGCGCTCAACGCCTTCGTGCTAGTGTACATCGCCGCGCACCGCGGCCTCGTCACCGACTTCTCGGAGCCGCCCAACCTGTTCGCCATCGCCGTCAACTCGCCGCCGTCGGCGCGCATGCGCGGCGCGTGCGGCGGCGGCCCCGCGCCCGACCAGTACGCGCTGCGCTGGCGCGTCGCCCGCGAGAAGGACCACCTCTTCATGGCCGGCGACGAGCGCGCGCCGTTCCGCGAGCCGCCCGCCGCCGGTGCGCGCGGCTTTCGCAAGTCCTTCTTCCGCGGCCGCGCCACCGGCTTTGCCGCGGACGAGGACGCCGTGGAGATGGGTGGTGTTGTGGCGCAGGCCGCCGCGCCGTACGAAGAGGTGCAGCAGCACACGCCGCAGCAGGGCCCGCCGCAGGGGAACCTCGGCAGGAACTTCTCGCTGCTTGCGAAGAGGAGGAGCTACTTTTGAGAAAGAGGTGGAGGGTGATGTTTGCTGGTACATTTCGGCTTTTCTTTCATCAGTTTCATAGCGACGGTGTTTTTGTTTGCCGAAGAGCTTTCGGATTAAAATCACGACTATCACGATACCCTGTATAGCGACTCTGTATTCGCTTCTTCGTATAGATTTGTGGCGGATTGTCCACGGTCCTTAAGTTAGGTCCAACTTTGTCTCTATGGCTTGGTCAAAGGTCAACAAATTTAATTCAAGTGTCAGGCGAGGGGTATTGGAAAATAATGAGTAAAGCGAGCATGCGTACTCGCAATTTCTACCAAAGTTATGATTGATCTTGACCTTTCGCTGTTAATACCTCAGAGCCAAGATAAGCTAATTATCAATTCATCGCTTTCATCATCGCTTTGTACCTTTCTGTCTCGAAGACTGTATATCCCATCCTGTCCCGTCCATAGATCAACCGATCCCAAAATCGCAACAATACTTCACCCACCTCTCAAAGCTCAATCAAGTCTTCCTCCTGCTGATCATCCCGCTCCCCACCCTCCGCCAACGCCTTCCGCACCAGCTCCACACACAGCTCCTCAACATCCTGGCCAACTCTCCACGTCTTCAGCACGACCCCGCGATCCCGGAGGATGTACTCAGCGCGCATCCACCGCTGGCGCCACAGGCCCTCGCGCTTGCCGACGCCGGGCGACCCGGGCGACTGCGACCCGAGCGGCGGCGTGGACGGCGCGCTCCCGCCGCCTCCGCTGCCGGCACCGCTCTCGCTGCCGCCGTGCTGGTACGCGGACCAGGCGCTGGACACGCGCGCCGTCGCGAACTGCGCCGCCGCCGCCGGGTACGTGGCGAGCGCTTTGCGGTAGGAGGGCGAGCGCGGCGGCAGCGGCGGTGGCGCCGCTGGCCGGTCTTTCGTGCCGCCGGGAGACGAAGAGCGCGAGGAGGTGGAGGGAGGTTTGCCGGGCGGTGGGTAGCTGCGTGTGCTGCGCGTGCTGAGGGTGCGGGTGTATTCTGAGGACGGGCTGGGCTCGTGCCCCGAGAAGAGTGGCGCGTTAGGGAGCCGGTTGTAGGCACTTGATAGTGTTTGCTTCGCCAGCGAGGTGTAGGTTGCGGGTTTGGCGGGTGGTGGTGGTGGAGGCGCCTTCTTTGCGAAGTCGGGAGATATAGGAGAATTCACGCTGCGTGGTTGAGCGAGCGGGCTGGGATCGCGAGGTTTATAGTGAACGGAGCTGGATGGGCGACGAGGTTTGGGTGGTGGCGTCCTACCTTCCCGTGACGACGATGGGCTAAGCCGATTCTCGTCCTGATCAAACGCAGGGGATGGACTAAGGCGGTCGTTGCTGTGCCTTGTTTGGAGGCTGGTGGACGAAGACCTCATACGAACCGGCTTCACCGGTGTTGGTGGAGGCATTGATTTCTGCACCGGCTTAGAAGTCTTTGTGTTTATTCCGTATAGGCTGCTCAACTCTGAGTCGGTACGGATTCTTGGTGGAGGGGCAGGCTTCGAGATTGACATCCTGTCGGGTGATCTTGACATCTTCGAACCAATCTTTGGCGTACTCGAATCGTCATCGCTGAAGTCAATTAGATTCCCAATCTCTGATCTCAAATCTGGGCTTTCTGGTAATGCAGGTTCAGTCCCAGCCCTGGGGGGTAGCGCGGGCCGGTTGCGCTTCTCCTCCAATTCTAGATCCCTCAGCGATGCTGCAATAGCAGCCTTGAGATCTGGATCATCGTCATAATCCGATATGCTGGAAGGCTTAGTTCGTGAACTCATTGCACCACTACGGCGAGGGCCGCCACCGTAACGATCTCCTGATAGTGAACCCATAGACGGATCATAGAAACCTTGGCTGACGGGTGTCGTCACATCTCTGATGAAGACTCCGAGTACACGCCCAGGATTCTCGATAACAAAATCCGTATAGACTTCAAGATCTGCTTCACCGCTGTCACCAATTAGAACAAACTTTCTATCCGGAAAATCGCTCGCCAAGCGGTCCATTGTACTCTTCTTCCTTTCGGCGACAGGCTCAAAAATTCCTTGAAGCATACCACTGTACAACTTCAGATGCACCGATCCCGGAGGAAGGCCTGCTTGTAGAAGAAATTTTGCGACCATGGGATAGAGCTGCCACGGTGTATTGGAAACGTAGTGAAAGTAAACGCCCATCTTGGCCAGTCGGTTGTACCATTCCCTAACCCCTTCGATCTTCAAGTCCTCCAAATCACGAATGAAAGCATTGCGGAAGCTCTCGCGAGCGCCACTCACCATGGCGGTATGTTTGATAGTATCGTCAATGTCGCTAATTATACTGACGCCAACAGGATTCGTGATGACGACTTCTTCCGTTGCTGACAGCTTCTCAGAAGCAAGAATTCTCACATGAGTGGGTATGAAATCCAAGGAAGCCCGGAGAGCGAAATGACCGGATGCATTTGTGAAGATGGTTCGCTGCCGAGACTGTTCTTCATTGAAGAAGAACGCACTAATTGCCGCATTCGCCATTGGCGTTGAGATGAAAGGCCTCAGTCTAGCCATCAAATTTGCATTTGCGACGGATAGTTGGGACTCAGTCATGTCGCTAGGCATCGGCCACGATGCTCGCTTTTGCACTGGTGTGATTTTCGGGTAGTCATCGCCTTGAATCGTGTTGCTAGCAGCCGCTTGTCTGAGATTATTTGTACTTGCACCGTTTCGATTGTCGCTCGAAGGTGTGCGACCACGATCGTACGTTGATTTATTATCACCGGACCCTTGTGTGGAGGCTTCAATGTATCCTCCTCTCTCAGCGACTGCATTCTCTGCCTCACCTCTCTTCACAATGCGTTCCGCTTCCTTCGAAACCTCTTCAACATCTCGCTGCTCAGGTCCATTCTCGAGTCTATCACGACGTGGGCTGCTCGCACGACTGCCTGAGGGGGTGCCAGAGGATGGTGTCCTCATCGTGGCGGGCAGTCCCGCAAGTTGTCGAGCCAATGTGAAATAAAACCTCTGTCTCCTGCCTAATGGGCCTTTATGGGGAGCGTAGATCCAACCGCGAACGTCCACATCGACGATTGCATTATCCTCCTCATACTGCTCCCACTTTTGACGCCACTCTTCATGCTCATTGTAACCGACGGATTCTAAGGGTGCGCTGATTGTGTCATCGGTCTGCTGCCGTTGGTATCTTGGTTTCTGTTTGACGTGCTTTCGTGCATAGCTAGGAAACAGAATCATCTCCTGCTCGCCACCGTGTATAATGGCAGCATCCGGATATACTGCGCGTGAGCCATCAGTAAGAGACTCGGAATTGCTGTCCCTATTATCCCATTCTGCCGCGATTCCTTTCCGGATCTCATTTGCTGCCCGAAGGTATCCCTTGAGTTTGGCCCTACGTGACCCAGGTTGTCGAGCACCACTTTGTGCATCGTAGCTACTGTACGATCCTCCTGGTCCAGAATACTGGCTCATCTTGGGATGGAGTCGCGTAGGCTCATCTTCGATTCGTAATCGGTTGAATGCAGCTGGGCTCGTTCGTTGAAGGAGTTTGAGGATAGGCCGAGGATTTGGTTGCTTCCGCAATTGGCGTCGAACAAGGTAACGCCAAATGCGAGACTGAGCTTTGTATTTGAAGTTACTACTACTAATTAACGATCGGTGGCGGAGCTTTGCAAGGTGGTCGTCAGCCTTCAGACGCGTGTGCGCGAACAGACTACGCAGGAACCGAGAAACTCTTTGGAAGCTGAAGAATGGAAGCTTCTTGGAAGGTTGAGGCGCCAGCTTCAAATAACTGAATTGAATTTAGGATAGAAGTTAAGAGCTCGTGACTTCTGCATCAGATTATATGCCTAGCGATTCTATGGTCAAATCTTTATATCATGCTTGATGTCATTCGCAGGTCCCCACCTCCAGTGGATTTAGCGAACCGCAGCACGCTCTGCTTGCCGTATGCGAAAGACTCAGTCACAAGGCTGCATTTTACGTACCCATCAGACAGTCTGCGTCTGTTTGGGAGCTGGAATCCACACCCTCATGTCATTTTTCCAACCTTTTGAGGGTCTTGTGGTCCTGGAATGCGGAAGTGCGATACCTCGCCCTCGCCCTGTACTAACACCCTGCTTGTAATGCTTCTTTAAACCCTGTATCTGACTGTTGTTCACACATATCTCGTGCAAGCCTGATGTCCTATGTTTCTCGAGTACAACACTTGCTCCGCCATATCGTGTGCTCAAGCCAGATTCGTCACGCGACTCATGAAACGTTCGACATAAAACGTTCCTTGACCTTTGGGCGTGATATCTGTAAGGCTAGACCAACGAGCTTCGATTGTGAATGCTCTCTGGCGCTTCAGTAAACTCTGGCCATGGATCTTCGTGTCTTCTTCTATTACCTTCACCCGTAATGATTGGACTGTCGGCGTTGGACCATTCTAAGCTCCGTGATGAATCAAACCTCGCCAACAGGTTCAGGTCGCTGTGAGAAAACTAGTTTATATTTGACGATTTCGACTATTTCAAGCTCCTCCTGGGAATTTTCTTGTTCCGAAGGCATTCGCCTTAGTATAGCTAGAGCTTTTGGAAGCTTCTTGACTTCACCCGTAAGTCGCTGATGTTTGCCGATATATAAATGAACGCGTTTCATCCACTCTGTGTCTGCTGGTGGATTATCAACACTGTGGAGTGGGAAATCTAGCCTTCCAATGGAGACAGCTTCGTCAAATTGAGAGTCGTCATTCATTTCATCGGAAGTCTTAGCTGGAGGTGCGTGTATTGTGCCTTGGATTTCGAGAATCGCTAAACCAGATGGTGTTTGTAGTAACTGTGGGAGTGCATTAGGAGCACCATCGCGCAATATCGTACGGTCAGGCGGGTGAATTTTAACCTCCGGCATGATTTCTCCAACGAGGTAATATCAAGGGCGACTATAAATCGAGATGCGAGTCCGTTCACGCGAAACGGTGGAAGAGGCGACGCGTGACAAGTGATGATGCGTGGTAGGAACTCGTAAATTTCAACTTCTAGCAATAACGTATCTGTATCTCTGCCTTTCAAACCACAACGTCCAGGTCAAACTTCCTGCTCGACCTTGGACTGTTAAAAGTTTTACCACATCTCTGGGTTGGATTCTAATAGAGGAATCGTACTTCCTCCATCTTTTCTCTCATCAAGCTCTCCAATGCACGACAAACGATCACACCTCGAGTTCTTCGCATTGCGAATACCACAGCATGGAAGCGTCGCCTCTGACACAGCAGGCAAGGCCGCAGACATTTCAGCCGAAGATTGTTCATCTCTATGAAGAGCTATTCAAGGAAGATGAAGAAGTAGAAAAGCCAGAGGGATTTTGGCAGGAATTCTTTCTTCACAAGCCAGATGGTGGAAGCCTTCGACAGCTACTCCACGATCTTAGTCCGGACGAGCTTTTGCACTTTCAGGTACGGAGGAGGAGTCATTGTTCTCTACACAGTGCTAACAACGTCCAGGAACATCCACAGCAGCTGTTCATCCGCGCGATTGAGCGGGCAAAAGTTGGTGTTGCCCCTTCTGACGAAAATGCCCTCGATGTATGCTTCCTCTCATATTTATCTCTGCGGTCCGATCGGCTTACCAACTAAGACTTTGACAGTCTTCTTAGGAGCAGTCTTGAATAAGCGATACACAAATCCCAGTTCAGATATCATATCTGTCCTTGCTGGGCTGCACGATGCTGATGCTGTCATTTCGGATTTTGTCACGGCTCTGGATACAATCATTCGCAATGGGAGAAACCGTACGTTATGAGGGAGTTATTGTGTCCAAACCATATCGACTAACAATGCATAGTTCCATTGCGGCAAAAGGCAGTGAAAGCTGCTTTGGCGATGATATCCGGTGCATATTCAACTGGCTTAGTGACCTACTTTATGCACAGAGATCTCTTCCCAGCGATAATGAAGGTATATTTCTCAGTCTAGGCTCAAGAATCCCGCTTAATTTTTGACAGGTTGTGCAAGATTCGGAAAGCAGCGAGCAAAATCTTGAGCCATTCGTCCTGCTTGGGCTTCTGGTCAACTACAACAAATTTGAATTCGCGAATCCATATCGTTTGCGCCTCGACGATTTCGTCAATGATACCGCTATAAAGAAAATCACGCAAAGTGTTGGCGCTGGATGTCATCTTGCTCGCAACAAATACATTGCAATCCAGGATGACCTACCCGAAGGTTGGAATCTTGGATCCACGCTTGCGTATGTCGGACTTGGAGCTCTAGCACCTGGATCTCGGCCAACGACTCCTGCTTTATCCTCAGAGGAAGCCAAGGTCCGATTCAACGCTCTGTAAGTTCATTTAAGATGCTTTGATTTAACAACTCGCTTATCCTTGTATAGGCCTGGACCGGAAGCTGCAGTCCTTCTATCGACCTACGACTTTGCCCTTGCAAACAAGATCTTTTGCTTCAATTTCGTATCTCTACCAGCGGAGCGGAAAGGAGATCCATCGGCAATTAGCTCCTTTCTTTCGCTAACATCATACCTTGTCCAACATGCCCACAGAACGATTCGCGCTTCGCTCTACACATACATCAACCTATTCACATTGCAGCTCCTACTTGAAGATCAGGCGCTTGTCAAGCAGATATGCAGTGATGATAGCAAGACAGCAGTACGTCTTTGTCGACAAAGGCAACCCTATCTTCCCTTGTTTCGAGGGGAGCGACCTCTTGCAGCATCACTACTCGACATTGCAGTTGATGCCATCAATCACAACCTTCGACGCCGGCTGGATATCCAGTTGTATGCAATGAGTATGGAAATGCTATTGCGCATTATTTCTTTCCTTGGAAGGTCAAGAACGAGATTAAGCTATCATTGGGCAGAGCTGTGGAGGTCGTTATTATCGTTTGTTCGATTTCTGACAACTTATGCCGCTGATATCAAATCTCTTCATGGAGCATCTCCACTTATCGATCAGGTTGTTAACCTTATCGCCATATCATTATCCACAGGGGAATCCTTTCTGCCTGATACTGCTTCATATGATGACCTTTTCTACAAGCTTGTTGAGACTGGTGATATCTTGACAAAGTTTCGGGATTCTTATGACCTATCAAAGCAATCTGGATCTAGCTCAGTTGATACCCTCATTAGCGTGTCTCAACATTATCATTCCATGCTGGAGAGTGATCCAAAGAGTCGAGGGAGAAGGAAAGCTCTTAGCCCAAGAGAGGTTCATAAGATTATACAACAGGGTTACGAGACTCTATCCATTCAGGCAAAGGAGGGTCTGGATAATTGGGACAAATATCGCGAGGCCGATCACAAAGCAATGCTGAAGCGAATTGCGCGAATCGCTATTGACGACGCCAAGGACTTGATTCATGTGAACGGCTAGGAAGCATATAAGTAATTTTGGATAGCTCACTACCGCCAAGTCGCAAAGATACCCAATGGTAAGCTCTGTCATTCTAGTTTTCCGCTCTTTAGTGTTCATAGCCGCATGCTTTCCATTCACAACGTCTCGATCCCACCAGAACAAAGATAACAATTTTACCGCAAGTCCCTTATAAGCCGTAAAGAAACATGACTTAGATTCCTTGCACAGGGCTCAGGACTTCTCCAACATCACTTCAACTACGCCTCCTCCGTATCCAAATCCAAAAGATGCATCACCGTCCATTACTCGCATGGTCCCAAGAGATCAGGCCAATAGGAGACAATGCGGCTTCTATCAGTAGAATCGCCACAGAATGGACCGTAATAGCAAATTTCTTCAGAAACCAATGGTTCCATCGAATGTGGATAGTGCAAGAAGCTGCAGCTGCAAACAAATTACATCTCATGTACGGCAATATCTGCATGGACTGGATATACGTTGGCAGGGCTGTCGCAGTTCTCTTTGACCGTCCTCTAATAGATCTCCTCCCCAGCGATAGGTATGGTACCAAGGTAAATGTTCTTGAACGTCGGCCTGACGCAACTGGTTTACAGAACGCGGACACCATGCTGTCGTTGCGGGGTGACATAAACTACGACATACCTCCCACCCTATCCCGACTCCTAAAGCAGTGCAGATACTTCGATTCAACAGACAAGAGGGAAAAAATCTTTCCTTTGCTAGGTTTGGCTGCGGACAACTCTAGCAGGATAATCCTACCGGAGTACACAGCAACACTACCCGCGATATACATCAGGACGATGAAGTACTTACTAGAACAACAAAGTGACCCGCTGGGTGCGTTGAACTATGCAGGAATCGCCTTTCCACGGGCCATTAACGGTCTTCCCTCGTGGGTTCCGGACTGGAGCTCTGTTGACTTAACTCCTCTCATGTCTGAAAGGTTTGCTTACGGGATGAGCAGGCCTGCTTCTATCCACTTCGACGAGGACCAATGTATTATATACTTAGACGGCATGATCATAGATTCGGTGAACTCAGAGGACAGTATGAGCTCTGAATACGATTGCTTGGTTCCCATGCCTTTAGCAGACGAGGTCATAAATCTACAACATCGACTTGAAGAGGTAGAGATACTTGCGGAGAGGAAAGTAGGCCTGCATCACTCCAAGGGGCGACCTGTCTTAGATATACTCAAGACAATCGTTGCAGAAAACTTCCATGACTCGGATGAGAAGCCCTGGGCAGATCAGTGTGGAGAAGACTATGCTACGATGCATGAATATTTCTCAAGAGTTCTCCCTCTTCTACGTCAGCTGGGAGAAGGCAACAAAGATGGTCTACCAGACACTCAAAGTCAGCATACGGAAAGTCTAGTCATTGAAAAATTCCAGGATATATCATTCAGGGTATGCGGTGCATCTGGCGGACGCAGGTTCTGCGTCACTGCAGCTAGACGAATGGCTCTAGTTCCTGCTTGTTGCGAAGTGGGCGACGTGATCTGCATTATTAGCGGTGCCAAAATGCCTTTTCTACTGCGTTAGGAAGAGAACGTTTCACCTCCGGTTTTCAAGTTCGTTGGCAGTTGTTACGTGAACGGAATCATGCACGGTGAGGTCAAGTTCAAGGATCTTCAAAAGTTCACAATAACTTAAATAACTGCCGAATTACGTATAAGTGAGATGCTTCTGGGATTGAGCGATTCCAAAGAGGGAAAAATGGAAGTCCTACGCAAACGCAAGCTATGCTAAGACGCAGGTTGGCCGCTGGAATATGAAACCCTTTCTAAGTCCTTAAAGAAGCCTTACCGATTAACTGACTCCGTAACCTATTTCACACCCAAGTCGCGGTCCCGAATTCCTAGTAGAAATAGCGGATAACAATAAAGTGAAATCTACTCGCACACAAAGCTCTTTCCTGTGGCTCGCTCGCTTGTGAAATACGTTACTAATTAGCTAGCTAGTGCATAATGTACATAAGCATGCAGTAAATAAGGCAATGCATGGAAAAGAAGATCATTTGTGGTGACTCAGACGGTTTGTTCAAACGCAGGAAGCATTACTTCAGGTTACGTTGATCAAAAACCTCTCATCATCGTAAGCTGTGGAAAGTATCCGACAATCAGGTAAAACTGTTCGAAGCCTCAGCAAGATTTGCATCACTGGAATGGCTCAAGGGCGTTACTGAGGACTGAGTGAGACGCATCACCGTCGATTCATACGTCCCCGATCGTAGTTTGAAGGGTCTGTCTGGAGAGCTACTCTTGTTTGCTTACAACATGCGCGACTATACACGGTGGCAAGGAAAGGAGAAGAGTTCAATGATGGAAAAGGTACGGAGGTGCGTCTCAAAAGTCTGGGCCGCCCTCACCTTGTTGATGCCTCAAACTTGGGGCAAGAAATTATTGATGCCTTAAGCAATATATACGCCCTCTATAACTTTAGCGGGGTTTCTCACTAAATTTAGCGCCCAAGGCCCTAAATTTAGCAGGTACCAGCTAAAGTTAGCGAG
>Ga0335072_10000418_pt1 | contig 85438 bp, 84 predicted proteins | sample Lox_Sample_21_FD_206725 | JGI IMG/M metagenome (GOLD analysis project Ga0335072, IMG submission 206725) | Soil microbial communities from Loxahatchee National Wildlife Refuge, Florida, United States - Lox_Sample_2.1 | ecosystem: Environmental > Terrestrial > Soil > Wetlands | place: USA... | reverse complement strand
GTGGTAGTGCTACATACACCGGGGACGATTGTGGTAGTGCTACATACACCGGGGACGATTGTGGCAGTGCTACATACGCTGGTGATGATTGTGGTAGTGCTACATACACCGGGGACGATTGTGGTAGTGCTACATACACCGGAGATGATTGTGGTGGTGATACATGCACCGGGGATGATTCTGGGAGTGATTTGGGGGGCGGAGATTGCTGTTGAGAATAATTGCAGAGGTGCACTGCTCTACGTTTGATATCCCGGGTTTGAGCGAGGGTCGCTATGTTGTCGAGTTTCTACATAAAGACACTGTGATGGGAATGCTGTATTATTGTTCTGCTTTGCAATCAAATAAGCTTGCTGAAAAGAAGGGCGAGGAACGGCGTATGGTCTGGCGAACATCGCAACTCTCTTCACTGGTCACGATTCTCGACCTGTTCATTGGAATGGACATAGAAGAGAAAAGATATCAAGACGGCCATAGAGCTTGAGTATTGATAGGCCCATATTCAAGCCAACTAGCATTACCAGCCTGATCTGTCGCATGTTTACTCTACCACTGAACGGCAACGTGGTGGACAAAGTGACCTGGCGTACCCCTTCAACTTGCAAGTGCAAGCTGCAAAATTGTGTCCACAGCCTTGACTGGCATTGCAGCGTATGGAGATCACTTTCACGCATATCAACTCGGTCGCGAAAGGCGCGACTCGGCCATACTTCCCCGACCTTGCATCGGGGGATACGGTCACTCCATCACCAGCCACTTCTAGATTTTGCCTTTTCAGTTTACGATTTTGCTCTCCTTGCTGTCTACGTCATGCTACATGACATCGTTTGCACCCACCGCAGATCTACTTACGCTTCACCGCTGACTAGCTGATCTGCTTACATGGTTTCGTACGTCAAGGCAAGTTCACGCATTACTAAATCTCATCTTTAGGCTGCGTATATCCTCCTCGTCCAACTTCGGCACCACCTCGAGGGCCATGGACCTGACCTCTCTTTCTCATTAGAATGCACCCAACCCTCTCCTCAGCGATGACAACGACACGTACGTTCACCTTGATCTCGCTGCCTTAGACCTCCACCGTATCCTTCGGGTGGGAGCAACCAACCAGAATGAGCCTCTAGCGGTGGCTGCCGAAACAAATCTCGAGCCAAGCGCGTTTCTCTTCGCAGATCAAATCCCAGGACCGCCCGAGCTTTGACAAGGGGCCCAAAGACGAGCTGATGCCACTGGCCGAGAGATTGGCTTAGAATGTCGCTGTGCTCCGCAATAGCTTCACAAACGCGGTGCTTAAGAGACGACGATTTGCTCGCCAGCTGAAAAAACTTAGCAGCGTGGCTGGCATCACCACTAGCTTTGGAGAAGGAGCTTGCTCCAAGACGGCCTTATTCGTGGTATTTCCGGGCGGTCGTACGAGTGGCGATGGACTTGCCAGTACCAGCAAAGACCTGACTCGCCCGAGCACCAAAATTGTGGCAGAATTATCTTGGTGGAAGGTAATTTTGGGACACGTCTCCGTAACTACGTGCTTTCCCGGTTTAGCGCCCGCCGCGTCCGGTATGGGCGTCGGACCCGACCTCATCGACAGATACCTTGCCTCGCGAAAGACCCTTCCTCTCGAGTCATGCACTGCTACAACGATGCCAGAAAAGCTCAAAGCCCTTCTCTTTGACAGTCTGAAGAAACAACTCATTTCGATGTTCTCAGGTTTATGAACATGACTCCCTTTTGGCAGCCTTCTTTCTATACTCCTTTAAACTCCAAGACAGGGGAGTTAAGGCTGTTATCAATCCGCAAGCCAGAAAATCAAACAGCCTTAGTCAAATGCGACACTCAGACATTCGAGCTGAGCCACGCGCCTCGATTTGATGCGCTATCCTACGTATGGGGCGATCCAAGCGTTGCTAAAGAGATACAGTTCTGCGGCTTGTCGCGACTGGTTACTGAAAACTTGTTTGAAGCCTTGACGAGACTGCGAGAGGAAGGGGACAGCAAATGGATATGGATCGACGCGTTGTGCATCAACCAGGATGATAAGATCGAGAAAAACCATCAGGTTCCACTGATGCGACAGATTTACCGTTCGGCGGACAGAGTCTTCTCTTGGCTTGGTCAAGCAGACAAGGACACACATCTTGCATTCTCTCTGGTCGAACGATGGGCTGACGCAATTTTGTCTACCTGTCCAAAGTTAGAGACATGGCCGGATAGCAAAGCTATGCGTGATGCAGCAATGAGCATCGAGAGACCATTTGATGAGCAAGAATGGGCTGCATTCATAACTCTCACAAAGAAACGTTACTGGGAGCGGCTCTGGATCCTCCAGGAAGTCACCTTGGCTCGTCGATGCATCCTGCTCTGCGGCAGTCATGAGTTGATGTTTGAGAAATTGATGTGGGCTTACAGAGCCTGGATGACAGGAAACCTGCAACTAGTGCGCCTAGCTGGACTTGTGAGACCAGCAGGCGAAGGGACACAGTTTTACAGTTTCATGAACGTTCCACTTGAGGAAGGAGAATTTGTCAAAGTGAAAGCACAGCCTTCTGCACGACGCGAGCTTCTCGAGTTCCCCTTTTTGTTGAAGCGGGCTTCGATTCTATCGGCTGCTGACCCCAAGGACAAAGTCTACGGCGTACTTGGGCTACTCAACCTTGCAAGCGCCAAGATCCCTGTGGACTACAACAGTGACGTTGTCAGTGCCTACAGAGATACGCTTCTAACGCTTGTGAAAGAGACCGGCCGACTTGACCTCCTTTCTTTCGCTGGGACGTGGGGGAAGACTACCCAAAATATCACAACTCAAACTTGGCCTTCATGGGTGCCAGACTTTGCTTGCACTCAAAAGCGCGATATTGATGACCGCTTCTGTGAGAGCTCCCCATTCTACGACACCATTTTCTTCCACACATCTGGAGGAAGTGTCGCCCAATGCAGCATTGACGCAACCGACCCAAGACTGCTGCATGTTCGAGGAATTCTGCTCGACGAGATTTCGGCGGTAGCACAACCGTTCCCACGTCCGCATGCTGAAGAGCGCCTTCGTTCGTGGCTAGGCTTCACTGTTCAGCACGCAGCCAAAATCAAGCCGAGAAGCATATCTCCACTCCAAATTCTTTTCCGAACGATGATAGCCGATCATCTGTGGCGCGGCGTTGAGTCTCCGGAGTTCCTCGCCAGCCACTTGGGAGTAGGTTTCTTCCGATTTGCGGCCGGCTTTCTCGTGGCAATAAGGGAAATCCTTGAGGGTAAATGTCTGCCTGACTTCGACGAGATAAACACCGCCCCCTCAAATTCCCCTAGCCAATTGGACCCAGAATTGAGACAGAGGCTCGCCACATGGCTATATAACCATGTGCAACAGGATCGAGAAGATCGGTCACAACGAAGGAGTGTTCGAGTCAGGAACTTCCTGAATCAACCTCATCTACACTGGCCAGACAGTATTGACGTCAACAGCAGCTTAGATGATCATTTTCATCTTGCCGAATTTCGCCAAGTTTTCTTCCGAACGGCACCAAGATGCCTCTTTGTCACCAGCACGGGATACCTAGGCGCAGGACCCGGGACTGCTAGAACGGGCGACAAGGTGTTTCTGCCACAGGGCTGTTCCGTACCTCTTGTAATCAGACCGAGCGGAAATAAGTTCGAGGTGGTTGCAGATGCCTTTGTCTGTGGTGTCATGCAGGGGGAAATGTTTTTGGGAAATGATGATGGATTGCTAAATTTGCAGGACATCGTGCTGCGATAACTTCGGTCTATGACTGGAGATTCACGAGACTCAATGGCTGATGCAGCCCCCAGGCCTGAATATGCTATCTCACCAGTAGTTCTTGGTATCACGCTAGTCTCACCACCTTGTGCTGCGAGGGCGGGATTTTAGCGAGTTTCCCACAGTGAATCACCCATCTTTCCACAAAATGCACGAGTTGTATGAGAACAAGCGATGACCGCTATATAGTTGCAGGTTTTGTAACTTTTCATCTTGAGAGACACCCTTCTCTCAATTTTGCGTACATTGGCCCTCAAACATGCTGATTTTCGGAAACTGCAGTCCATCTAAATCAACATGACCAGTGTGCCTACTGTCGGCATAACTCGTGCGCCGCGGGTTACAGCCAATTCGACATCGGAATCTCGGCATGAGCATTTTCCATTTCTGTCTTTGGACCTGACCTGTTGCTGCTCTACAGAGTAACCTGACTTGAGCCCCTAAGCACGCTGATAAGTCAGCCTGAGCATACGGAAAGAACCCTCTTCTGGCCCCTTTCAGAATCGGTTATAGTTTCCCTGTCGCCTGTACAAAATTTGCCAATGCCTGCTGGCTTGAGCATAGCCACTGCAGATTCTTTCCCAATCTCAGTGTTCCTTCATACGCTAGTCGGGCGTAAGGTGCCGCAGGTGTGATAGGTTGCAGAATCGACCCCCCCTCAACAACATAGATAGGCGTGCCGCGGCGAAATGGAGGCTGGGGTACAGGGAAGAGATGCACGTCCCTCTTCAGCCCCCAGTCTTTGGGAATGAATTCGACCACTAAAGTTTACAGGTCAAGCCCCGGATGGAGCGCTTTCCCGGGCAACACCACCTAAAGTTTGGGGGCCAAGCCCCCGCATAGTTTAGGTATCAAGTGCCGAGATAAGAGTACCTGCTACACGACGCTGCTGCCTTCGGTGTAGGCGCGGCCTGTATGGGCCGCGCTTGCTGTTAATGTAGCTGCGAAGGGCGTAGTACAGCGCTCTCGGTAGATGTTTTGGTTGGTAGAGGCCGCCAGGTAGTGCACCAGGCCTGTACAGCCTCCGACTATATATGGCCAGATGCAGGATCGAGGTTTAACGCCACCACCTTGCCTAAACAGGACGTACTTTGCACGGGCAGTTGGGGGCCAAAGTCTGCAAGTTCATCTGCTAGCCAATCTGCTGCAGTTTCGGACGATACGGGCCTTTTAGGTAAGGCGCAAAGCCACCGTACTACAGGGGAATCCTCCGACGCGATACCAGAACAAGGCGAACCTGCAGGCTAAACGTTCAGCAAAACAGCTCCAACTGTCAATCAAGCGCTCCTTTGATTTATCTTGGTTTTCCTACAGCCATTGCTAATTGCCATTCTGTTGCCAGAGCGACTAATCATTCGCTTGTTACCTGATTCCATGCCTCCAATTATTAAGATGCTATCGTCTTGGGGTCAAGCGTTAAGCCTTGCTATTCTAACTCTCAATGTCACATGCATAGTAGCCATAAATTTGGGTTCGATTGAAGGCGAAGCGAGCCGGCTTATAGGAGATCTCCAAGGTGACTTTGAAATTTTCGAACAAGCAGTGGAGTCTGAGCTTTCAAAGGCCTTGGCCGGCAGTGATGGAGTCCTCGCTCAGTTTTCTATGGGACACCAGACGTGTGCAACGAGACCCATAGCTCCTACCATGGAGACTTCGCTGACGGTGAATACAGAACACCACCTATCAGCGCTCGACTTATAACCTCTGGCCTTCAAAGCAATGTCACGGTCGGACTCTACTGTGAAAGCTGCTCGGGCGCCTCGCAGCCTGCGGCCTTTAACTTTGCAAGCCAGAACTACAGTGGCTGGGACAACAGCTGGCTGGGTTTCGCATTGGACAGCTTTGAAGCTTTGTTCGAGATCGACGTCGAGTTGAGCGCCGTTGCCAACGGTGAACTCACGCTGTCACTGCTGAAGACCGCCGCTGCGTCTGACGGTGTCGTGGTTGAGGTGGAGTTCCAACTGTATCTGGTCGCCGATGCATCGGCGTCGATGAGCTTTACCACCGGTCTTAACCTCACGGTGAGTTTGCCATTTTCAGTTTGGATAATATGCTTGACTCACTGATGCCTTGATACAGCTCACAGAACCTGCAGCTATCATGATGCCCGCACTAGATCCTTTGGTGAAGCTCAACGAAAGTCAGAGGATTGGATTGTAAGTGCCAAGGAAGGATGTTTGTGCATGTCATGGGTTCATGATTCTAATTACCCCTAGTGCTCAAGATAGCTTCACCCTAGCACCCATCTTCAACGCTTCAATGCCCCAGCTCGACTTCAGCGTGCAATTTTCCCTACGGACAGTATTTAGCGTGACCGTCGAAGACATCAATATCGGCGCGCTTTACCTCGACCTCCCCGCCTTCAATCTGACCGTCAACACCCTAACCAACGCGATGTCCAACTGTCAGACTCCACCAGCCGGCACGCCCTCAGATGAGATCTACGCCGAGCTGATCCACCTAAATGGCGCCTTGATCGCAGAACTCAGCTACGAGATCCTCGACGGAGGCAAGACCGGCATCATCGATACCTGGACAATCTGGGACGCGTTGGACAAATGCTATGCGTTCTTCCCGGGCTTGGGATCTATCGGCGCCGTCCCCGCTTCCTCCAAGTCTCCGCTTCTGACTGCGCCCGCGATCACAACGTGCACGACAGGTGGTACGACAAGTACCACAGGCACGGCAGCCATCGGCGCCGCCGTAAAATCGCTCAGTCCGGGTGCCAAAGCCGGAGCTGTAATTGGTGAGTACCCAAGTTCTCGGCGCAGAATTCCCTTTTCTGGGTTGTCTCAGGAGGCAGATGTACTCATAGACCTCCCTTTGTTACTCCCGAAGTATACTGACTTCGAGTTTCTTGCCTTGTAGGGACCTTCGCAGGCGTCGTGCTTATCGCAGCTCTAGCCTGGTACAGTGGTCGTGCAAGTCTGAATCACAGCATCAAGAACGGCGGGACCGGCTCAGCATGGACTATCCCACGTCCACGCTCTGGCAAGTTCTTCTACCGCGGCAAACGCGGCAACCGTGGCAAACGCGGCGGGGCGACGGAGTTCCCCCCCGTCATTCCAAGCACGCCTGCCTGGCAGACTACCGCGCATGACGGCGGGTTCCTTCCGAGCTCGAAGACGGAAGCGCAGCAGCAGTTCGCGCATCAGGGCTGGCAGATGGCGAAGGAGGAGCCGTTTGTGACCACAAATGAGGCGGTGACGCCTGCTCCGACGTATATCTCGATTGGTGATAACTATGGCATACCCACTCCTGGGGCTGGGGAGACGGATGCCATAAGGGATAATACTGGGTCGCAGCCGGCGAAGTATGAGGGGGTTAGGGCTGGACAAGCTGAAGGGCTAGGGCTGTTGCAGGGTGAGGGCAGACCAGTGGTGCGGAGGAAGGAGGTCTCGAGGAAGTCGGTGCCTGGACACGGTAACGTGAGTGGGAGATTGTGATTTGTTCGTGTCTGCAGCTGGCCTTAGCGTCCTCCTTTCTTACATCACGGAAGAAGCCTCGGGGACGTTGTGGCCTTGGCTTTCCAGAGGTAGTAGTTAGGTTGAATTGTTGATGAGGGGCTATACTAAGATATACTGGATGGAAGGTGATAAGGGCTGAGAGATATTAAGTACAAATGAATGGTTAAGGATAGCTCCGGACAGGGCTCTCGAAGCTTTATTCATGGCAGCTTCATGCGTGTGCGAAGAACTGTTTTTGGCACAACCGCTGCTGCGAATGAAAGAGAGTTGTACGGTTGCCGCAGGTTTTGCCTAATTCTGCCGCCCAACCTAAAGGCTTCGGGCGTTTAGCCGGTCTTGGGACTAGCTGTTGGAGAGGCTCTCTCAGTGCAGAAGGGGTCAAAAGCAGCGTCCAACTACCGCCAAAAGATGCTCCTCTGGCACCGGTAGGCCCTTGTTTATCGATAGCCCTGCTTGGCACTGACGATGCACTTATCGATTTTTGACGGTCGAACGTTTTTCTCTTTATGCAGACTAGAAGTCATGTCAAACGCCCGGGACTACCTTCTAGCTGTTGAGGATGACAAAGCCGGCGCACAGACAATCGCACATGCGACTGCACAAGGTACCAAACTATCTTTGCATTGGAGCGGAATGTTTAACTGAGACTCGTACCATTTGCAGAGCTACAGAACCGGCAGACCACCCTCATAGACGTCGTTAAATCTCTGGGCGAGTACATCAACGATGGAGACGAGAAAATCCGTTCGAAAGCGATATCATATCTCACGGCTGTTCTTTCAGACCTTCCGCCCAACTACCTTACTCGGCAACAGATACAGGTCCTATGCCAGTTCTACTGTGATCGCATTGAAGATGGAGGAGCGATCGAGGGGTTGTCGAAGCTTCAGAGCCTGGAAAGATTCACCAATGATATGGCTCAGATAGTCGTGAGAGCGTGAGTGCGTACCCCGTGGGTCCTCGAGATGAGCCACACTCAAAAGCAAACTGCGCCCGTTCGGGCAAATAAGGTGGACTCCGCGCTCAGACGACCATGGCCTCTCCTATTGAGTCGCTGAAGAGAGTTTTGGAAGACAAGGATATCTTGACCAAGCTAATTGGTTTGCAGTATCTTTGAGCACTTCTCAGACCTTCAAACAAAGACACAGTCAGCAAGATACCGCATTCTACAGTTGCTGAATGAACTCATGACTGATCATCGAAAAGGTATGAGATACGGGCACCTAGGCGGACCTACTCTGATGCAATCTAGCGCTGCATAATATGGGAGAAGAGTCTCTCATTGGGATCACAGACCTTGTCAGTGGCGAGAAGGACCCGCGAAACTTGATGCTCATCTTCTCCATGCTGAGAGTGATCATGATTGAATGGGACATCACCAAATACACCGAAACCATGTTTGACTCCGTCTACGCCTACTTTCCCATCACCTTTAGACCTCCACCAAACGACCCATATGGCATCACAGCGCAGGATTTGAAGGACCGGCTGCGAGATTGCATATCATCTTCCAGTGTTTTGGCACCATATGCACTGCCGAATTTACTAGACAAACTAGACTCTACTTCGCCAGTGGTCAAAGTGGGTGATCAAGAGAATTTGGTCTTACGTTACTAATCGTTCATGCAGAAAGATGTACTCCAAGCTCTTCTTGCCTGCGCCCAGTCATGGGATCTACACACAATGTCCCAGTACTCTATCACACTGTGGGATTCCCTAAAGTTCGAGTTGTTGAGTGCCCAAGAGCAGGAACTTGCGGATGAAACTTTACTTGTTCTCCGCGAGATTGCCGTCAATTTGTCCAGAAGTACGAATTCTTCGCCAACCTCATCGCCACTCGCCCAGTACTTGAGACCCGTCACCAAGGAATGCCTCGAGCATCTCCAAGAGCCTGCTCAACGACAGGCAAAAGCGGCTGGCGATATGCTAAAGGCAGTCTCTTCAGCAAGCACTGCGGCCTTCTCGTTGATCATCAGGTCTACTCTGGCTCCACTCTTTACCGTCTACCAATCAGCTGATGGCATCATCAAGAAGCGAGCGTTGCTGGAAGTTATGAATCAGCTCTTCGAAAGTGCGATATCGGTTTTCGGCACTTGGAAGACGCCAATAGCAGAGATTCGGCCTGTTGATGATAATCCACTCGACCCTTTCAAAGACAAATTCTTGGCGGTTTATGGTCAAGCGTTGATGAGCACAGTCAAAGAAGAAGTTTCCTTCCGGGTCACTGCTGCCAAAGGGCTCCTTCTGCTCTCGAAGATGCGAAATATCCTTCAAGATAACGAGATAGGTCTCATAGTTCAGCACTATGACGAGATTGTACTCCACGAAGAATCTTATGGGCGTGATGAGCTTAGGCGGACTGCCATGCAAGGTCTGGCAGAGATATCAGCTAATAAGCCAGGACCAATCATGGAAATCACTTTTCCCGCCTTCCTTGCTCGATTACCTGACACCGGTGCCGAGGCAGACAGCTCAAACACATATCACATCACGCTCGAAGGTCTTGCCCAAATTAGCATTGAGAAGGAGGTGTCAGAGACACTTATCAGGCGATTGCTGAACAAGGTCGACGTTTTGCTTCAGGTTAATGACGACTCTGTGCGCTATCTCTCTGCTATCCTGTCGACCGTATACTACGTCCTCAAGCGTGGTGCGAAGACTGGGAACCTCGAACAACACTATGATCGAGTTGTAGTGGGTCTCACACGGAGAGTCATTGCAGATCTGACATCGGGGCGGCGTTCAGCACTTTGTCATTCAGGAGTCCTCGAACTATTGGGACGGATCGACAATATCATCTTGCGGCACTCCCCAAGCAAACAAGAGCATGCTAGTGCCAATATATACGCCTTATTTACCGACCGCTTGACACTGGATTTGATTACACATGCTCCTGAAGCTGGCGGTCTCTCCACGGGAGAATTGCGTTCGCAAGGTGCTCATTCCGGCAACCTTCCCAAGGCCATGATCCTGTCAACGTTCATGCTAGCAACTCTACCACGCAACCATGTTTTTGAGGTGGATCAGGTGCAGGAAATCACCACCAAGATCTGTGAATTCATCATTCGAGAGTCCGAGCTGGAGCTCGCAGCCTTATCCTCGGAGCCAATTCTGCTGGCGTCCCTCCGCCAGATCGCGCTATATATCAACAAGCACCTTCCCAATTCTAGACTAGAGGTGGCCAACGACCTCCTCGCAAAGTGCTACAAGTCTCTTACACTTACAGGGAAGCATATATGGGTACGGTTGATCTTCATCATTACAAAGGCTCTGGTTCTTCGACTCGCCCCTAATTCCGATACCATCTTAGCAGACTTGGTGTCGCTTTTGCATTCCGGCACAAGCTCTGGCAGTGAAGAGACTACAACACAAATCGATGCTCATGACTCGCCGCAGATAAGTAAGGTCGCTGCTTACGGATTTCGTACCCTTCTCTCCGACGACGAAATCATTTCGACAACCAATTATGCTCAGATCCGCCTTCTTGCTCCACAACGCGTTTTCCACACTCTAATGCCATTGATATCGTCTCAATTTAAGCATTCTTCAGATCCAGTGGAGAAGGAAAATTGCTTGGTCGCACTGAGTGGTGTGATCTCGACTGTACCATCAGAGCTCGTAATGTCGGAGTTCACCACTCTTCTACCTCTACTGCTTCAATCTCTGGATTTGCAACAGGAAACGGTCAAAACTGCCACGCTGGAAACCCTAGCCGTTGTTATCGCTAGGAACCCGTCTGCACTTGAAGAAAGCGGACATGTGCCAGCACTTGTCAAGCGACTTCTGAAAACGGCGACAATTTCCAAGACTGTGCCGAGAAACGGCCGAGGAGACGAACCTATGCACCCCGAAAAGCCGGAGACCTCCAAAGCCGTACCTCCTCCACCACTCACTACGGACATGCCTACAGTCAGACGACTTGCCGTGCGATGTCTTTTCTTGATGCCAGGACACATTTCAAAAGGCAGCGGATCGAGGCCGAATCCACTGCTTGCACTGAAAAGAGATGTCCTGCAAGGTCTTCTGAAGGTTCTTGATGATCCCAAGCGCGATGTCAGGAAAGAAGCTGTCGATGCTCGTGCAGCATGGATACGTGGAGTAGACGACATCCAAGAGGAGGACAGTGATTAATTCGTCTTCAACTAGAATTTACCTAATCGAAGAATTGAGCAAGCAAGCGACTCCCAATTAATTGTATCTTGTTTCCTGCCTTAAGATCTAACATGCACGAGTTGAGAGCCGATCCCACCAGCCGCCGGTCATTTGGGCAGGGAACAAGAAGGCGCTGTGGGTCCCGGTAGAGTGCCGGTGTAGAGTCAACACAAGTAAAAGCCTTCTCGGTAGATCCGGAACCCTCACTCACAGCTGGGTTGAATAGACCGCCGCCAATACGATAGAATGCCCATGCGTTGACGGTGAGGGAGAAGCCAAAGCTCAGCGCGATGAAGAGAACTCCACTTGTGCCTATGGGTTTGTTCCCACTCGCCATGGAGGCAACCTGGGTGCCGTCAAAGGCAAAGAAGAGGAACAAGGTCGTTCGGACGAATTCTCCAGAGGTAACCACCAGATGACCCTTCAAGGTTGGCCATTGGCCGGTTTCTGACTTTTGCGATGTGAAGGGTCGGGCATTGTTTGACCTTGTGTGGCTGTACGTATCACCCCAGTTGCGATGGGTTTCACGCGAATTTCGCGAGACCGAGTACGGAAGGTATTGGGCAGGCATGTCTACGATGTTGTACTCAGGCGGGAGGAGATGGATCTCGAAAATTCACCAACTGGTAGTCTAAAGCCACGGGGTACGAGACTCTTCCACTTCATGGTTGTGGCCGAAAATGACAGCCTTTTCAGGAATAGAAGGCAGGGTCGGTGGCGTAGTTAGATGAGAGTTGAATTATCGTTTTTGTTCGACAATATGTGCCAAAGTTGCTTAAAAAGACTTTGAGAACGGCTGTTGATGGAGGTCGACAGATTAATTGGGGTCTTCAAAGCGCCTGAGGCGGGTAAGATCTATCGAAAGTGAGGTCAGGCAGACATGGGTTGTCTCCACTATTCCACAATCGGGAGCTGTAACGTGAGCAGGCTTAATTAGTGGTGTCCGTGTTTCTGGACTCACGAGACGAAGTCGGACCAATCGGCAATGCCAGGAGGAATGCATCTTCGATAAGACGGATGTAAACCCATATTTTGAAGGCTACTTTGCAGGGATCCTTCCATTGGATTTAGAACTCAAAGTTTGCAAAAGGAAATTGGATCATACAGTCATATCGATATCTGTAAGAGCTGGAGGTGTATGTTGAAAGAAGTACAAGAAATGCTGCGATCGGGTCCTCGCCGCTGAGTAACCACAAACAAAAATGGGTCGAACAGAAAAATACCCGAAACCATCAAGCGGAACTGTCCGGTAGCTGGCCCTCTGAATGGCTGCTGTGGTATTCGATCGCATGTGCCAAGGTTTTGTTGGAGTGCCAGACGAGGAGATTGTCAATGACAATCACTACTCCAGGTTAGTGGAGCTTCGTGTTAAAAGCAAACGGTGCCTTACCGATGAAGTAGATAATCACAACCATGGGTATCATCCAGGGAGACATAAAGAGGTTGCCCGAGGTGCTGAACAAATAGGAGATTGAGACCAAGGACAAGCCGATGCCCACAGAAATACGGACAGCGATCGAACCGTATTCCCATCTCGATTTGTGGGTCTTCCCGAACCAGTACAAGACTCCCAGAACGATAAGGAGGCAGCCACCGGCGATGAGGTAATACAGGTACACTGTGAGGAAGACGCTGACATGCTCCTGAAGGGTTTCTTCTTCAGATAGACCAGAATTGAACTCGTCGTCGTTTGGAAGGTCAACATTGAAATTCTCGAAGAGAAATACCGCAACCTTGTACAACATGTCGCTGTAGAGGTCCTCTGCCTTGTTCAAACCTTCTGTGGTGGCGAAGTCCAGATGCGAAAAGTTGGCGGCGCCAGCGGTGTAGTTGTACGAGTCCGAGAGATATTTCTGTTTGAACGAATTGTCAAAGTTCGTGAGGTTGGTTAGTAGAGATGAAGCGTATGCCTGGGACGAGTTGAAATAGGACGGGTCCCAGAGGTTGTTGTTCATCCAGTCTACATCTTGCGCGATCTCATTCCAGATGATGAGTAAAGTGCTTCCCTCGGCCGTGAGAAGGATCGCCACGTGAAGTGGGTAATGGAGAAGGGCCCAAATTTGCTGGCGTATCGTACCGAAACGATCGTGCTCGATCTGATCAAAATAGAGCACCCAGACGAAGTACTAAAGGACGCTTCAGCATAGAGTCACGAGTCAACATTAACAGCACTCACTATTAGCAGCACTCCACTAATAATGGTCCCAATTGCAGACTTTGAGACAACAGTAGAGTTTTGCAAGATAGTTGAGACCGACGTAGCCAAGCCGATAATGCCTTCGCCCATAATAATGAGGGTGAGAAGTCCAATGCGTTCCACAAGATGAGTATGCTTAAAGCTGACGACTCTCCGCACGCAAGAGATGGCAATTATGGCAAGGGCCTCCACGACGACCACAGCATACCTGGCGTAGATTAGCGAGCTTGGCCAATTTCACAGAAAGATCAACAAACCATCCCAGGTAGACATGGTGATTGACCGTGGCCGGGTTGTTGTAATCCCCTGGAATGCCCCAATAGGTACCAAGGAAGATCATGGCGGCGATGAACAAGACAGCAATAGTTGACGCCAAAGCTACCTTGGTCTTGGTGTAGTTTCTAACATACCAAAAGACCACGGCGTATTGTGCCATTAGCGCGAGCCGAGAAACCGTGAGAACAAGGGCCATTGCTCGAAAGGCAGGGCCGGTATTCGACAAAGATGCGTCGGTGAGTAAATCGGGATCATATTGAGAGCTCACAACAGCGAAGCCCGTCATGATGCCGAAGGAAATTGCTTTGAATGTGCGGTTGATGACAGAGTCGGTTGAGAAGCGCACATCGAAGAGTGCTGTCTGCAGCCAAGTAAACCACATTAAGGTAAAAAAGCCCAAGTACGATGTGAGTGCTGAAGCAGGTCAGTATTGGTAACAGTGCACGCCTGCGACGACTGACCATTGCCACTATTCACCTCGTGGTTCTTGGTGAAGACGGTAAGGTTGGCGACAAAGAACAAGTCGTAGAATAGCTCAATGGTGCTGGATTCGCGATGGGGCTTGAAGATAGGTACGGCATCAATCCGAGGATGACTGTGGGGATTGCTGAATTGCACAACCCGCTCGTTCACGTTCACTTTATCTTCCGGCGGCGAGCCCTCCCGTCCGGACGAGGACATGGCTATCTTGTCAAGGGGAGATGCGGTCCAGGGGACATGTTTGCGGCTGACCAGCGATTCGTTAGACTGTGTCCGGCTAAGGACGTGAGAGAGCTTCATGGTGAAGACGGGCTACAGATTATCCTCAGACAGATACAGGAGAATGACTGTATAGCAGAACTTGCGCGTAATTGCAAACTCCGGCAGAAACGAAGGTAAAAAGAAGGACAACCAGAAAACGAAAGAGCTGGAGGACAGATGGAAAATGGCGTTAGAGATTCACAGCATGATACATGAAGTCCACTAGTACCTCTCGAGCGTTCAGACCGAAGTGATGACGGCCGTGGCACGGAGTACTTGAAGGATCACGGCCCTGCATTGTCTGCATGTTAGATCCAATTAGACGCTGCATGCTGACTGCTAGCGTGTGTTGAAGGAGCCGCAGGATCAAAGCTTGATGTTTTGGACCCAGGGTCAGTGGGGGCTGAAGCGTGGCCATGGTGGCGTGCGTTGTCAGCACCTAAAGTGCCACCTTGATAAAGTAGTCATCCTTGGGTAAAGAAGCGACGCGCGATGCCTTGTGCGATGGCTGAATAGTAATCTGATCTCACAAATATCTGACTTTTTGCCTCGCTAGTTTTGCCTGGCCATGTACCCGCAGAGGCGTGATGATGTGCTGAGGTGGGATTACTGCTGATTTCCACACTTTTTGTGGTGAAACGTGGCTTGCACTAAAAACGGCTCGAGTGCATAGGTTCAACGTCGTCCAGTAAAATTGGACGGCGACTGTCTTCTCAAGCTCTCATGGGGTGGGGTTGGGGTTAAACTAACGACCTGGACACTGGGGGCCAAACCGCCCATGGTGAAGGGCCCCGCGTTCCCAGTGGAGGCCTGTACTGTGTACTTTTGGTTGGAGCAGCCTTATGAATCCCATGGGTTGCCATGCAAGCAACGGGCCAACTCCTCTCCGCTTTCCTCGTGTCGCCTGGAGGGGTCCGGGAAATAGGGGCGCGAACCACTCATCAACAGGGCTCTCATTCGCATTTCTCGCACCTTTCAGCCCTACAGCGTTTATGCAGATATGTCACCGCAGATGATCCTTGCACTCATATGCTTGTTAGAGCAAGTTCGTATTCTGACGATTCTTCGCGCAAAGGCTTCGCACCATGGCCACAAAGAGTTTCAGTATCTACTTCGTGCTTAACTGCGAAATATCTGCGTAAGAGCTGTTTTGCAAGGGCCACGATGGTAGAGCTGCCCAGCTTGCCTTGTTTGACCTTTAGCAACTTCTTAATCAATGATGCAACTCGGTAGTTTCAAATCCTGCTCGGTGATTGACGGCTCTTGAATCGATCAATTGCACTTGATGCTGCAACTGTTTCATCCACGGAGGCATGATATGTCGCGCCGTGAGGTATCATTAAGCGAAAGGTTAACCTCGGGGATTTCACCCAATTCTCCCTGTTGATCGGCTATTCAACGAGCTGACAGTCTTGCTCAAGGTTGAACCTCTCTGCACTTACCCGCGTCGTACTGAACTCCTTTGGGAGATCCGAAAGCTCGGAGATATTGAGGTTTTGGAAGAAATTGCTCAGCGTGCGGGAAACAAGAGATTTCGATATCGACCAATAACATGCTCGAAGTCCGGTCCATGTACTCTCACCGGGCATACGAGGACCATGCAAAAGCGCAGTAATAGTTGTGGCAGTCGGAACGTGAGGATGATCAATTGTCGCACCAAACAGCTCCGGTGCCACGTGCCAGGGGAGCTATCAACCACTAAGCAACAAACAATCGGCACGGCGGCATACTTTCATCAAGAGTTCGTGGAATCCTTCGATACCGTCGGTGAATTCCGCGTCTTTCTAGTGTGTGAAAGGTGCGATCATGCGCTTCGAGGCCGGAAGGCCCAGATAATCCATACAATCAGGACAACCTGGAACAGAGATGGTAATTTCGTTGCCTTGAACGCGACAGCTACAGATCTGTATTGGAAAGAGTGGAAATTGTCCTACCAAGAGCTCCACGAGTTTGCACTGTACATCATGTCTTGTCTACGAGGTCGGCACGATTGGGAGACAAATTTCGAGTCTCTGGAAGTCGGTGTGAGGCTCGACATCGCCATATCAAAGGATGGAAGGTTCTTTGTCAATGAGATAACACGTTGGTACGCAGCGGACTTCTTTTCCCTTTCCACACTTGGCCCGCCACATACTCAGTTGTGCAGTGCCTACGCCACAGCCCTTCACGAGTTTTTTTCTTGAAGAAAGACGCTCGCGATGTTTTCATTAGTGAAATACTTTATACTTCGATCTGAAGCCATGTCGGTCATAGCTGCTGCATACTTGGTGAGGTTCTTACATCTGAGCCACGCGTGCCGCTAGTGAGCCCCTCGCGGCATCGGACAGGCATATTTCAGTACTCAGAAAGCCACCCGAGATTGAGGGCGCCAGGCAGATGGGAAAACCAGGAAGACTTGAGCAAGCCGGTCAGCAAAGGAGAAGGTCCCCACAATTTCCCGAATGAGGGTAAGCACGTGGATGTGCTGAGTCCGATATCAAGACCCATGCAGACATTGCTCAGCCTTTGATAGTAAGGCTCTTGTATATTGTGTAATGCCGGAGCCGGAGCTTTTCTGGGTACGGCTGTACGTCGCACCTTGGGTTTGCGTCCAAAGTGCGCTAAGCCTAATATGCCTACGGTGGGGGATAGGTAAAACGGAGGTTTGCATCAATTAGTTACATAGCTCGTGTCATTACGAAGAGCCGATCAGCCGATGCAGTTCAGGTCAGCAGGCAAGCCGCGCGAAAATGTTCAAACACATTCTGTCTTTCATCGGCGACTTTGCTTTAGCCATCTTCCAAGCTTGTCGCCCATCGGGCAACGCCTTTTGATTTAATTCAATGGCAGCTTAATTAGTTCTATTGCCCGAGAGAATTTGCGTCAGGATGAGGATCGGTTAATAGTGTGGGCTTGAGATGACCTCACTGTTGACCAGTGGTCTGGCTTCAGTCCGATGGAGCCTAACTAGTGATATTCGAAACGTTGAAAGGCACCGAAGGCCGAGGAGAGTTGACATCGACCAGGCCTGTGGCGCCCACTCTACAGCACAGAAAAACCTTCCTATTAGAATATCGGATAAAAAGGATATCCGGGATATCATTCAAATTACGGAGTATTACAAACGGGGTTTACCATAGTCCAATATCCTTCTCCTCGAACCAGTGATGGTCGTCTTTGCGCGACCAGCCATTTCCCGAAGGTGGAGCGCAGTAGCCAATACGGATATACTCTTCCCCAGGGGCCTGCAGTTTCGCAAGCACGATGACATGATAGATATTTAAATCTAGCATCGCTAGGATTCCGTAACATCTCCGTGGTTGCCCTCGTGGTGCAACATCTAGAACGCACCCACAACCTATTAAGTCCTGTTCCGATTCAGGTAATCCAAGAGCGGGTCGACCCACCTCGTGCAAGCATTCCCTCGGTATTCCGTGCATCACGGCTTCGTTGGAGATTCTAGGTTGTGCAAGAAAGCCGTCGTCCTTCAGAGGGGCCAAGGTAAGTAAGCCGACATTTTCGTTCTTTGGCGAAGGCATATAAACCATCTTGGCCACAAGACCGCGTACACCCAGTCTGATAGGGCCGCAAACTATGCGGGAGTCCGATCGTGGCTCCGGAAGTTGCGTAATGCGGAAGTAAACCTTTGGATTAGGCCTCAAATGAGGTGCGAAGAACTTGACAGGTCCGTCCACCGCCAACCAACTCCAGCTCGGGGATTTTCGATTTGAGGGACTTTTCAATTGAAAGTAACGCTCACTTTCCGATATTAGGATATGTACTGAGTCAATATCTCTTGCTGCACTCCAGAGTAGTCCGTTGATCAAATCTTCTTGCCAGAGGCCGGCCACATAGTTCCCGGGGACGGACCTGCCGAAGATGTCTGCCAAACCCGCCATGGCTGGAAGCTTGTCCCCGTCAAACGTCAGCTCTTTGCGGGTGTATTCCTCGACCCAGTAGTACCACATTGTAAAAGGAGGTTCTGGTAGAGGAGCTTTTGGCGCTGTTGCGGACCTCAAGTACGAGAACTCGGGGCGTGGCCTGAACATCCCCAAAGGAGATTCCCCCCTGCGGTCGCCGCTTCCGCCACATTCTGAGAACCATCCATATCGGCATTCCCAGAACATTTGCTCGTGACTAAAATGCAACAATGCCGTGGACATCATTCGCTCTTGAAATACCCAACCCCGACTATGGAGCTTGCTTACCACGACTGCATCATGTAAATTCACGAGATTTCGCCTCACCGAAACTGATGGCAGATTATTATTCAGGCTCGGAAGTGGAACGGGTGTGCCGGCTAATCGTGGCCCAAGAAAACCTTCGTCGCATGACTTAGCTCGTAAAGCGGAAATTGTGACGACGGCACCGGCATACACTCCTGCCATCTTACTTGCCTCGCGGGCCCAATCAGTCTTATCGTCTTGGATAATGCACAGAGAATCGACCCATAAGTAGTTGATCCCCAGTCGACGGGTAACAAAAATTGCATCTCGAAAATTTGCGGATAGGTCATCTAGGTGCATTACGTGCTTTCGGTGTTCATAGTTGGCTTTTGTGGTTATTGATCCAACAACTCCACCCCAGCAATGGCTCAAAACTGTGTAGGAGTAGCGAAGCCCATGTGTTTCTAAAAGAGATACAACTCGAGGATTCGCACCGCTGACTTGGATCAGCCTTGACGGCTGGTCTTCTTGTATGGGCCTTCCGCAAGTCCCGTGGTACATTAAGCAATGGTCGAGCCATGTTTTGGCTGTTGCGAAGCAGTCATCATCGTTACCCATTATAGGAACCTCCCTCCAGTAGAGTCGCTTGGTGACAGGGTACACACCAGGCCGTGTCTCGTCCTCTCTACTCCAGGCTCGTGCCTGACAGATCGAAAAAGGATACCGAGGATAGCCCATAAATCCCACCGCTCCATCTCCGGTCCATCGGAAAGTAAATATAAACTTTCCAAGGAAAGGGTACAGCACAAGCTCACCTGGCCCGTCACCTGATACTGGCTGGTACTGGTATGTGACCCGGTTTTTGATGAGCCTATTATCGGTTTTCTCCCACCAATCAGAGGCACGGCCTGCCGAAATCATGCAGCATAATTTGCAGCCCGCTAGGACGGATCGTTGAAAATCTGGCACATTATCGTAGTGACGGAATGAATCTCCCCACGGCCCATCTTCGTTAGACTTCTTCTTCCATCGCGGCCCGTAAGTTTCTTGAGGTTTGAAATTGAATTCTTGAATATCCTTTGCAAACTGCGAGCATAATCCGCAAAATCCGTCCTCGGAAATCGATAAAGCATTTTCGCGGGTGCTGTGAACATTCCTAATTTCCCGCCAGAATGAACCAGTCCTCTGAAGTGCAACTGGAGAGCGGACTCCATGTGACTCTGAAAATGCGATCGATTGAATGGTTTTGGTCGCCTTCCAGGCGAAAAATACCCAGAAGGGAATAAGGGAAATCCCACCTATTACGCCAATCAAGGCCAAATAAGTAGAAATAACGGACGATTTAAAATATTTCTTCCCAATCCAATGTCCTCCGAGGTGCAATAACACCCCAAATATTGACGAGACAGCATTGGTGCCCCCAATCACCATATCATTCCAAACGATTAATCCGTAGATTAGAAGGACAACAACCTTGCAGACATATGTATCTTCTGTATCTGTGAAAGTCTGTAGTAAAACCGGAAGTGTTAATAAAGCAAAGAGAGGCCTCCCAATCCATATTGGGAGTTTGGTAAGCGTCAAAGCTGGTGAGGTTACAAATTGGGAAACCTAAGGCATGGATTAGACGATTCAATACGGAGTACATGGCCTTGATTTACCTTAGTGCGGATGCTATCCAAGTACCGAGAAATTCCGACAAAATTTAGCATCCTTGCAGGCTGCAGTTCTCTTTTAGTTAAGTCATCCTGGCCGGCGGCCATGATTTTGCGGCGCGCATCTGATGCTTGAATTTCCTGATCATATCATAAGTCAATGCAAACTTTAGGTTCAGTCACAAAATTTACCGGATGATTATAACAAGTGTCCAATTTAGCCCAGTAATTTGCATCCCTTGCGTCTGAATGTGACATAGCCCAAGCTCCCGAACCGCATGCTATTGCCACTACAAGTCCAACTATTGCAACCACAGTATTGAATATAGAGAGCCTTCGGTCTTCCTCACGAGCGATGTTAGAATTTCCCACAGCCAGTTCTGAAGGAGTCGGTCTGTCTTGCTCGTGTAGGGCTGAGGCTGACGTTTGAACTAGCGGTGACTGGATAGGTGGGTGTGGTGGCTGGTCAGAAGCCGAAATTGACGCTTCCATAGCGTGCAGCGCGGTTGGTGACTGTAGTGATGGGTGATCAGAAGTCGAAATTGACGTTGGAATAACCTGTAGGTCGGTCGGTGACGGCGTTGATGACAGATGAAGCGAAGGCGCTGGCTGTTGGAATAAGGGGATATTTTGGGTTTGGGCTGACATCTGGATGTAATGGTAACTGCACGACTTTGATGATACTCTAGCCGCAGTAGAGTAAAAGTCTTACGCGCCAAGCCCTGCCCGCACGCCACTTTCCATGCCGGATAACAAAAATTTCGAGGTGTGGGGTCCGTCAAGTAAGATAATCATCAACATGACTATCTGCAGATTAAGCAATGAATGCCACGGATGATGCGCCAGCATCATGCAAAGTACTGCTCGCCAACAACATTGCCAAAAGCCTCCTCGTCGAGGTGCAGCATGGACTTCAACAGCTGAGCCACCCTCCCCACCTGTTGGGCGTCCTGGCCAATGCTGATCCTGCTGCGAAATTATACGCCGACTGGACCGCAAAGACCTGCAAGGAGAAGTAAGAAATAGACACCTCTGGCACCTGTCCAGCCAGCCGGATCTCGGTAGTTTGTTCGACTGACTATAACCGTTGCAGTGGTGTTGCATACACATTGAAAGTCGTTGACAAGGACGATGTTGAGGACACATTGATAGCCGCAAACGCAAACCCGGAAATCGACGGCATCATCGTGTACTACCCAATCTTCGGCAATAGACAAGACCAGTACCTCCAACAGATTGTTGATGTGGCCAAAGATGTCGAAGGTCTTAGTCATCGCTATATCTTCAACATGTACCAAAACATTCGGTTTCTTGACAGTGAGAAAAGCCAGAAAAGCATTCTACCATGCACTCCTCTGGCAGTGATCAAGGTCCTAGAATATCTGCATGTCTACAACCCGATCCTGCCCTATGGCAATAGGCTTTTCGGACACACAGTATGTGTCGTCAATCGAAGTGAGGTTGTCGGCAGACCGCTAGCAGCCCTTCTGGCAAACGACGGAGCCTGCGTCTACAGTGTGGATGTGACTGGCGTTCAACAATTCACAAGAGGTGAGGGCATCCGCAAACGGAAACATGAAGTTGTAGAGAAGGAAGGCTGGGGCCTCAAAGACTGTGTACCCCTTTGCGATGTTGTGATAACTGGTGTCCCCGGTGATGGATACAAATTTCCTTGTCACCTGCTTCGAGAAGGCGCAGTGTGTGTCAACTTCTCCAGTGAGAAGGTGAGTAGCGCAGATTTCGAGTGCTTCCCTAGCTCCTCCCTCTTTAGCCAAGTCCTCGCCCAAGACTAACAAAGACTTGCCAGAATTTTGGACCGGAAGTCAAACAAAAAGCTTCGATCTATGTTCCTGCTATCGGCAGGGTCACGATAGTCGTGCTCCTCCGCAATCTCTTGCGTATTGTGCAGAACCGGAACGCCAAAGGTAACACTGTTGAACCTCTAAGTGAAGGGTGAAGTGGAAAGCAGACTCAAGGTGCCTATGTGACCACCTAGCTAAATGGAGATGCCAACACGTTGGGGCTTGCCAACAACTCCCCCACAGGAGTGTGAAGATTTCCTTTGCTCAGATATGGATTCTTCGGAGGATCGATCACGACACTGTCATAATATGGGATAACAGAATCGTTGGGTTAGTCGTCATATGCTGGACCTCCTGACCTTATCTTTGCCCTACGACGATCGCACCGGGTATTTGAGACTCTGCTGAAGGTACGAAGGAAATCTAGTTTTAGAACCTACCCCCAAAAGGCCATACATGGGCCTTCCTAGGAGATAGGAAACAAAAGTTGCTAGGGGCAAGACAACTTGTGCCTTGTCTATTTTACGCGAACACTAGGAGAACCGTCCTTCCCTCAGCCTTTTTTCTTCGTTTTCCGTGCCTTTACGCCGCTTCTTTCATCAACAGCAGGTGTCCTTGACTGCTCAACAACGTCGCCTGAACCAAGATCGTTGTCCAGCAAAGCACCCTCCACGGCTTTGCTTTGAGGATCAGCCCTTCCCACAATGTCTATATTCCTGGCCAACCACTTCTTCAACTCTGAATGTTGTAGGTAGCCGTCTTCATTGAACCATTCCGTGAACCTTCCTTCGATTTCCTTGTCCTCCCATTTCTGTCCTGATGGCGCCTCAAACAGAACCTTGAGCTTGTAGACTGGCTTGTGTTTCTGAACAGAAGATTGTAGAGTCAACTGCGAGGAAGAGGACTTGTCAGCACAAATCGTCCAACTAGCTCATGAACCACCCCGTCTCAGCTCAGAACTCACCTTCTTATCACCTTCTGTCGTCCCAACAAACACTCGCCCAGCTTCGACTCTCCAGATATGATAGGTCAAGAGGCTGTTCAATATGAAGTAGACGACGCACGCAACGGTGGTATAGCCTTTGGTTTCATCCCAGCCCAGCTTCCAATCCGCATAAAACGTAATAGCCGCAATTATGACAGCCGTATAGCCCAGTGCGAGGCGGGTATTTGTGAGAGCGTGTGACTGTTTGAACGTGTATGGTTTCGGTAAAGATGAGAGATAGGGTGCTAGGGCGTCATCTGTGGCATTCTTGAGATCTGGTGGGAAGGGTCAGTGGCTTCTTCCATAAACTAAACATGTTTTGTTCGCACCGTTGGTCGAATACAATGGGACCTTCTGAGGGGTCGACATTGTAGATTGTAGGTAAAAGGACGGCGGTCAATCTATGGGACTTAGGTATTGAGAGTAGCCGCACAATACTGAACAGATCTGTTGCGCTCGCCGCAGATAAAATAGAGTTTCCGCGATTGGAGCTTCGCACCCTCTCCCAAAGATCTTTCTATGGTTTTTACTCGAACCAGAAACCTGTCAGTTCTATTACAACAACAACGAATAAGAGACAGCTACAGCACTTCAAGTCTCGGTGAGGCTCCAATCGACCCACGGTCCTTCAACAGCAGTCATGGCCGTCCTAGGAGCAGACCAGACGATCAATCGTGATCCTACGCTTTTGTAAGCTGGATAGACTTGGAGCTCCTAGACCTAGACCAAGATATACTGACAAGTGGCTGGTTTAGCTACTGGATCCTCATTCCCATCACGGTCGTAATGGTACGCATCTCCACACGCCCCAATGCTTCCACACCCTCCTGACCTCCAATTTCATAGATCCTAACTGGCGTCCTCCGCCACTACGCGACAGTCCTCCTTGCAACCCCACCCAAACCTGCCTCCACCCCCTTAGAGTCTCGTGAGCGCCAGGCAATAATGCGCGGCATGAACCTCCGCAATAACGGCTCCGCCGTTCTGTCGCCTGCCGCCTTCGAGGCACGCAAAAGCTACCTCGTAAACGGCTACAAGAACGGTATCTTCCTCAAGAGCGGACCTGAAGGACGGGGCCAAGCGGCGCCGAATCCTATGACCGACCCCGCTGCGATGGACGGCATGATGAACATGATGAAGGGGAACATGGCGATGATGATCCCGCAAACCCTTATTATGGGCTGGATCAACGCTTTCTTTGCGGGATTTGTCATTCGTAGGTCACCTGCACGCCACCAATAACTGGTAGACGAAGAGATGCTGACCTGCTGTTACAGTCAAATTGCCATTTCCCTTAACCGTCCGCTTCAAATCCATGCTTCAATCAGGAGTCATGACAAGAGATCTCGACGTGCGATGGGTGTCTAGTCTATCATGGTATTTCCTCTGCTTGTTCGGATTACAGTCCGTCTTCATTTTCATCTTGGGCAATGACAATGGTGAGTTCTCTCTAGCCCTCCCCTTGGGTTTACCTCTATCCTTCCTAACCATCCTCCCTTTACAGCCGCGAGCCAAATGTCACAGCAGATGGCGCAGATGAACCCAGCCGCAAACGCCAACCCGTTTGGCCCAGGCCAAGACCCTGACAAGATGTTCCTCGCCGAGGCAGAGAACCTCGAGGTCGTTGAGCACTATAGCATTCTGGAAGGAATAGAAGACAGGTTACTGAAGACTCAGGCCTCATAGAAAATCAAAGCGCTTTTCCATCCACATATCCATATCTATCAGGACAGCTTAAATGCATTCCATGGTGCTATTGGAACTCCGTCGTTCCTGCACGGTGCAGCATGCTCTCCTCACATTTCGACCAAAGCTGCGGATTATAGTAGAGCCAAAACCCGCAGCTATGAACGACCATCTCCACCTTCATACCAGAACATGGGTTTGCAATGCCTCCCTTCTCGTCTTTTCTCTTCCTTGCCTTTTCTCACCCTCTTCCCATAATCAACATGTAAAAGACGACATGCAACTCCTCTCCCGCCTCACCCTCAGCACATTCCACCAACGTCAGAAGATATTCCTGCCTTTGTAGTGGCCTTGAGCAGGCTCCCTCCATCAACACTATATGCATCAAACTGATTTCCACGTTCTCCATGTCGATCACGTATCATTATTTCGTGAATTCTCATCAAGAAAGGTGTTTGCCTTGCTTTCACACAAGTGACATACCCACAGCTGCATGCATCTTGGACAACGTTCTCGAATACTAGGGGTTACTTGGGATGTGAAGTACATCAGGTCTCGGCTGGGTTATGCCTAGAGACCCATAGTCGTCAGCTCGTATAGTCCTCGCATGTAGGCAGGATGATGGATAGGCAGTGACTAGTGGTACAACGACACTCACGGAAGGGCCTTTGGTGGAAAAAAGACGTGACACTCGTGTTGGAAAACGTGCTATAGACACCACATTACACGAGCCCGCCTTGTGCAATTACTAAATATGTACACAGGGCAGCAAGATGCAGACTCAAACGGCTTCTCCTCTGCTGATGCAAATGCTGGCATGCAGAAATGCATCCTAGTCTCTGCAAATCCTAAGCTAGTCGATTTGAAGCAGATGACGAAAGAAAGCGCTAACTGTACTCTACGGAGGTTCTTCGTGTATGAAGTGAAAGATATCATGCTGCGGCAGGGAAATCAAAAACCAAATGGGTTTTGCGGAGCTATATCACAAAAATTAGTGAAAGCTGATTTTGGGCAACTGCATGGGAACTTACTAGCTTGACTCAGGTTTGCTCTTCTACCCGTCGGCTGAGGCGTCAATTTCTTCGCCTCAGTGACTCCAAATCTGACCGGTGGTGCAGGTCCAGTCTTTTGTGGCTGCAATGGAGCGATCGTGGGCTGTTGAGGGATCGGTGGTACGGGTGGTGGCTGGAAATTCTGATTATTGAATCCGTTCTGTTGAGGTGGCAGCCCAAAGCCAGTTTGTTGGGGCTGTTGATACCCGGTCTGCTGCGGTTGCTGGAAGTTGGCCTGCTGCGCCTGTTGGAAGTTTGAGGGCTGCGATTGTGGCGTAGCAAAGCCAGTTGGCTGAGGTTGTAGAGCAGGAGGCAGCACGGAGTTGATACCTCCAGGTGGCGGGCCCTGCTGTAAATAGCCTCCATATCCTGTTTGCTGCGGCGCAAGCGACGACTGATAAGAGGGCCGGGGGTCGGCGAATGGGCTTCGCTGAGCATTTCCATTCACAAAAGGTTGTTGCTGAGGTTGGAAATTCATCACCTGGGGCTGTTGCTGTTGAAATCCAGTCTGTTGTGGCTGGAAGCCGTTCACAAATTGCCCCTGTCCTGGTTGCGCAAAGACAGTGGGTTGCTGTTGCAATTGTGGTTGAACATACTGTTGCTGGAACCGCTGTTGATTAAGATCATTGAGGCTTTGACCTGGAGGAGCTTGCAATGCGGAGGTCTGTGAGATTCCTGTTAGTTGAGGCTGCAGGGGCAATAAGCCGAATTGGCTTTGCTGTTGTATGTTTTGCGGTGCCGATAGTGGCCGCGGTGGAGGAGGAAGTAATGATCCTGGCCCAAAATTTTGTGGAGGAGGCTGGGGACGTTGTCTAGGTGGATTAAGCTGAGGCATATGTTGAAAGCCATTTACCTGCGGCTGGGATTGTGGTTGCTGCTGGAACCCTCCTGATGGAGGTGGGAGAGCAGTCTGCTGAGGATTGAGCTGGGAGAAGAATCCTGGGTTCGCACCAGTAGGTTGTGGCTGCTGAGCCAGCGTGGCCACCGAGGGCGCCGGTTGAACGGCTGGGGGTGAAGACACTTGTGCTTGAGCCTGCTGTGGTGCAGGTTGTGGTGTCGCAACCGTAGGCTGAAGGGGAGGCGATAGGAGTGAGAGATCGGCCAGGGCCCCTGACAACGGTGGCTGACTCGAGGTGGTGGTGGTGGCGGCGCTGGTTAGTGGTGGTTGAGATATTGGAGTTTGTTGTTTGGAAGGCTTCACTTCCCAAGCGTCATCATCGAAACCACTCTGCGTCTTTTCTCGAGGAGGCGCTGTAGTCAACGGAGTCGCTTTGGAGTCTGCAGGCTGGACCTTCTCTCGCTCATCTTTCAATTCAAAGGCCTTTGCATTTACAACATCGCTTGCCTGCCGATTTACCTCGGGGCGGCCCCTGCGAGTGTTATTCTGCAAGCTACCGTCGGGTCCAGTAAACAGCCCGCCAGCGGAACCATTCGTCGTGGGGGTATTGCCATTCGCCAGCAAACTGACATTCCTAGTCCTCCCATACTTGTTGTCTAAAAATTTCATGACTTTCAGAATGTCACCCTCTTTCAGGCCCAGCCTCCTGAGCGTTTCTTGACCAATCTCTGGGAGGATGTTCTCGTCCATTGACTCTCTGTTCATGTTCTGCGCATAGCGCTCGCATTGGTATGGCCCAACGCCAGCTTTCAAGAAGAAATCAAACCAGTCGTACTCCGGTAGCTTTGGAGGCCCGATAGAGGCACCAGCCTTGGAAGATTGAGGTTGTTCGCTATCTCGTGGTAGCTTACGACGAATGCTTTCGAGCGGTTTGTCGTCGTCCAAAGAAACACCAGTTGTCTTCTCCACGAACTCGAGGTCTTCCACAGCCATCTTAGACGTGGGCACGGCGATTTTAACTCCGTTCTGTTTGTGAAGGTGAATCTTGCCGTCGGTAAGTCCAATAAACTGCGCCTCAACCCGGAATGAGCCAGATCGATCGGTCCATGTGCGTAACTTCTTTGGGTCTGGTTCTGAATCGCCAGTCAGTTACCAAATTTAAAACTAGGATATGTTGGCTTACTTGGTTTTGACGATTTTCCGTCCGCGCGGCTCGACCGCCTCTCACGCTGCGATGATTGTCCCCGTTCATCTTCTCCAGCCAGACTACTTCCTCTTTGTGGCAGTTTCATTCCCGGTCCTACTTCCGAGCCACTGTCCCCACGTGGCCTGCTAGGTTTTACTGCTTCCTTGGCCATGCGCTCTTCCTCCAGCCTGTTTTGTTCGACGGTCGACTTACCGGCATTGATGCCAGTCCGGCTCGCCGGCTCATTCGCACTGATGGCGGATATTTCAACATAGCTGCTGGGAAGAACTCCTTCCTTGCCATTTTTGACTCGCCGTACCATCCACCATTCTTCAGACGTGTGGTCGTCCAAAACGATGACCTCGTCTCCAACAGCCACGGTGACTTCATCATCACCTTGCGCCACGAAGTCATATAACATCTGACCTCTCTTCTGCCCTGCACCTCCAGAAGCAGCGCGCAAGACTTCCTTAATGCCTTCTCCCCGGACGGCACCGGCCATTTCGCCTAGTGCAGACACGATCTCTTCCGCTGTGTCCTTTGCTCCTGCGTGAAGGTCTAAGCTTTTGCTTGGACGAATCAATTCAATAAATACGTGCTTTCCCTCGATCGAGTAATGTGTCATCTTTTCTGCAGTCCATTCCTGCGATGGCCCATCCCTTGACTTTGCAGGCGAAAGCATGATAGTTCCAGTCGCAGGACTGAGTCCCAATGTCGTTGGCATTTTCTTCCTCTTTCCCATGGAAGATACCATTTCGTGTACGTTGTATAAGTGATAACCACCGGAAGATTGCGCGGGGGGGTCATCGTCCACATGCGGTGACAAAACTCGGTTGTGTGGAGGCGATGATAGAACGCCTGGAGGTTCATCATCATGAGGCGAGGTGCGCTGCGCAGCGGAAGGAGACAAAGACTGTGATGGAGGCCTCTGTGGTAAGGCCGGAGCATTCTCTTCCGCTTCGTCATCCGATGCCTCCGGAGTGAACTGCGGGCGTGGCGCTGTAGGTGGTGCTATTGAACGAGCAGCGATTGGCGACGTGGGAGCGCCGCCTCCCAGGACTTTCGCAAGTGTAGCAGCAGGGCTTTGGACAGACGCGGAAGGCAAGCTGGTCACTGGAGAAGCTTCAGAGTCAGATACGCCTGATACTTCTGGCGCATTTCTCTTCGAGGTAGGCAATGGGGCTTTAGGAGGCGAAGCTTCTTGCAGTTCGATATAATTTGCAGGCGCGAAGCCGTAGTCGTCGTTGATCCCGACCAGCGTCCAGTCAGGGTCTGACGTGTCAAAGACCTCCAATATGGCATCTTCTGCAAAGGTCACCTCTTCTTCTGTCTGGCGAGAATAGTCGTAGAGCGCTTTCGCTCTCTGGACTGGCTTTGCCTGCAATACAAGATTTGTTAGCCAGATGTCTGACGAAATTCCATTGCAGTTCAGGTCCACTGTGAATCTGCGCTTGAAAAGAAAATTGTCGCAGATGCTGGAATTCTAGAAGTGTGAAAAGAGAATCTCATACGGCCTTCCACACTGACCTCTTCAACATAATTGTTCGGTATTAGGCCAACAGGCTCATCTTCTTCTTCCGCCGCAGCCCGTTTCTTTGCCTTCCACCAATCGTCGCCAGAATCCTTTTCCAAGATGTATAAAAGCTCGCCCTCCTTGATTTCAAGCTCGCCGTCGGCCTGCGGCTGGTAGTCGTAAAGGGCCGTACAGACAGAGAGGAAGCCCATATTGTGCTGCCGGCTATGCGGCAAAGAATCACACAGGCACAGGAAGGATAGAAAGTTTCGACAGACGGTGATGACCACAGGTGCAGTTCTACAACGCCGGCGAAGGGGCCCGACGAACGCGGGAGACTGGCGTAGTCTATGCGCTAATTGTTGCTGCACACAAAGCCATTGAAGGTTCCCGACACCGTTGGTGACACTAGCCCGCGACCATATCTGGGTCACGCAGGCAAATAGAGAAGTATCGAGCGTCAAGCTGGAGCACTGTAAAAAGTGTGTGAAACTGTCCAGCAGATGTGTCTTACGAACGAGTTACCCCGGGACGCTGGGCACACGGGCTGCCAAGACAGCTGCATCATATCTGCCGCTTGCCGCTTCAAAGCTTGATTCTTCCGGAGAGCATGGTTTCTATCACGACCGCAAGATTGCGAGCGATGCTTTTGAGGGTCGGGTCACATGCTAACCACCCTCAACATATGCTGTTACTGAGATCTTTACAAGCGTCAAACTTAGTTCCATGGAGCCATAAGCCGGTTTCATGAATGCATTTCATGTACTCATGGTCAGATATCCTCTTTGTACACTTCATCGCTCCCTTCCTCTCCCTCTTCTTGCTCTCTCTCTTCGCCTCCGCTACTTTCATCCTCCGACTCAGCAGCTATTATGCCGCGAAGCTCCACCTGCCCATTCGCTTCATCCCAAATTTGTATTTTCCAATCTTTATCGCCAGCTCGCTTTTGAAGCTCCTTCCGGAATGCTTCGACTGCTTCTGGGTTGATGTTACGTTTCCGGAGATCTGCTTTGGAAAGCCCCTCAAGCCTCCCATTCTTCTGCGCTACAACTGTCTCCGCTCTTTCTTCTGGAGTGCTGACAACCCTTCCTTTCTCAATTCGTCGACCTTCGCGCCCAACTTCTTTCATGGCGCCGACCTCAATGTCGCCAACCACTAGTTGATCCGAAAGACGGGGCTCAATCAGCTTGAGAGTCGCCTCTGCTGTCATCCGTGTCTTCCAAATTGACACCTCTTCGGGCTTCACAATCTCTCTGCAGATGATCGGGTTTGCTTTGACTTCTCTGGGAGGTAGAAATGCAACGTCGTTGCACAAGCGGGGCGTGTATATGATCATGAGGTATGTGCAGGTAGCCGTCTCCTTTATCCACCCGATACGATCGGTTGACTGCGGATGGCAATGGAACTGTACTTCCACCTTTCGCTCTTTTCCTGTTAAGTCGCAAGCTGTTCCCCCACCAAGTTTCTGGACCAGATAGCTTGTCTCGGCTCTTGTTTGAAGCGCTGTGACGAGATTCTCCGCTTTTCCGGAGGTCGTGTCTTTTTCACCCTCTCCTTTCTTTGAGTCGAACTTGCCCAAGATGTAACTCGGCGTGTCTGGATCTTCTGCTGGCGGATAGATTGGCGCGCCATTGGCACCTGGTGGGAGAGAATGGAATTGTTTGATTTCTGAATTATAGCAGAATGAATACGACCACCATCCTGTCGAGAAATAGAGGCATGGTTTTCCTTCCATGTCCTGGAGTAGTTCCCAGCCCCGATCTGCCGCCCTAGCCAACTCATTCTCCCGCTCTGCCTTCGTTGTTGATTCCTGGGTTATATTCTTCTGAGCAGCTTCAACACGAGGTATCGTACACAGGTATGGACGTCTGTCCAAGATCATGCGTTCGTAGTACTCTTCTCCCGTCTGCGCCCCTCTGGACTGGCTGTCCTCTGCCTCAACCCCATTTTGCAAGTGGAGGGAGGAGATCTCGGAGCCGGACGCTTCGTCGGAGGCTAATGGGTTCGAGCTAGCTTTGGAACCTTTTAGCCTCGAGTTGGCTTCTTCGTGTGATATGTAGGATTCTGAGAATACAATCTCATACTAGAAAAGGTCAATTGAGGACATGTTATGGTCTGTTTCTGCCATACCTGAGGATATGCTAGTACATCATCATTGACACTGAAGAAAGTCTCGCTGGCATGTCCGTAGTTTATCGCCAATAGCGATGCAAGTAACCCGAGTCCTTTCATCGTAGAAATTGTTGCCTTATGTGTATTTCTAAGAGTTCATAGCTGCGATTGCAAGCACATGCAAGGTAGCCTCAATGTTTGCACCATTTGCATTTAAGCTTTCGGACATCCCTGGAAAAGGTCCTCGCCCGCAGGCACGACCTAATTTTTGACCTGTGGTGACGGGCACCCTTCAATCCTTTGATAACTCCACGACGTCAAGATGGGTTCCACAAAGTTCTCGCTCGCCGGCCAGGGTCTTAAGCTCGACACTGCGGACGATGTACAACAACACTTGCAAGCCCTCACCGACTCCTCCGGCCTAGAGCATATTGATCTGTCTGGCAATACCTTCGGAGTTGCTGCATGTGAAGCCCTTGCGCCCTTATTATCCTCCCAACACGCTCTCCAGTCCGTCGACCTACACGACATATTCACCTCCCGAAAAGAGTGGGAAATCCCAGAAGGCCTCCAGTTTCTTCTTAACGCGCTTCTACAATGCCCCCGGCTACATACCATCGACCTCAGCGACAATGCGTTCGGGCTTCAAGTTGTGGTCCCCGCCAAGAAGGTGAACAAAGAAGGGGAGGAGGAGAAGATAATCGAAAAGGCCTTGCTTAACTTTCTTTCCAGGCACACGCCGCTGAAACATCTCATTTTGAACAACAACGGCATGGGTCCTGAGGCTGGTACTCTTATCGCTAATGCCCTTGCCGAGCTTGCCGAGCGGAAAGCCGAGGCACGCAAGCAGGGGCTAGATGTACCACACCTCGAAAGCATCGTTTGTGGGAGAAATCGCTTGGAAAATGGATCGATGAAGGCATGGGCACTTGCATATGAAGCTCACAAATCAGGCATGAAAAGCGTGAAGATGACGCAGAATGGCATCAGACCCGAGGGTATCAGTTTGCTGTTGCGGGGTGGGTTAGGTCACTGCAGCAATTTGGAAACATTGGATATGCAAGACAATACGTTCACATTCAAGGGAGCAAGTGCTCTAGCGGATGTGATAGGTGGCTGGTCGAAGTTGAAAGAGCTTGGAGTGGGAGATGATCTCCTAGGCGCCAACGGCGCCATCAAGGTCTTTGAGAAGTTAGCTACGGGGCACAACAAGGAAGTTGAGTTACTGAGATTGCAATTTAACGATATCACGACGAAAGGTGTGGAGGCATTGCTTCGAGCAGGCAAGGAGGGACTTCCAAAATTGCGTAGGGTGGAATTGAACGGTAACAAGTTCAACGAGGACGACGCACATATCGAAGCAATAGCAGAAATGCTGAGTGAGCGGAAGGAGAAATCCGGGTCTGTGGACGACCCAGATGAGCATTGGGGAGTTGATGAACTTGACGAAATGGAAGAAGAGGACAGTGACGAGGATGAGGCTGAAGCTGAAGCAGCCGAGGAGGAAGAGGAACGGGAAAAGGTACTCAGGGAGGCCGAGGAGGCCGAGGACGAAACGGTGGCACTGAAGGAGGATGCAGACGTGGACGAGTTGGCGGATATTCTCAAGAAGACTGGAGTTTGAAGAATGGATGGCCTCCCTGCAAGGTTCTCGCATTTCTACACGGCGTTTGATTTGATATACCCCACGAAGGTAACATACCTCGTCAGCGATTACATAGATTCGACATCCTTCCGGTCTCTAAATCAAATACATTTACCCTAAGTTGTCGATACTATGCGGCCCAAACCTAGAAACCTCGGGATTCCAAGCAAAAAAGGAGTGGATGTACATCTTGAACAGTGAGAGTAGCTACAGTGTGGAGTCGTGTAGCAATTATAGTTGATACCTGATTCTATAATACCACCAAGACAATATGGCCTCCGGGGCGACTGATTACAATAGGTGGAAGACACCTTGGAGCGTTCTCGATCGACTGCGGAGGATTTGCAGCGGGAACAAGAGGGATAGAGGGATTCGGGGGAACCTCCCGCCACAAATTCAGGCCCATTGGCGGACCTAGAGGCCGCCTGCTGCGCCAAGGGAGGACTTGTGGCAGCGCGTCTAGCATCTTGTAAAGACTTAGTCCCCATGCAAATCATTTGGCATTGGATGTGAAGAACTGGTGACAAAATCACAACCCCAGCATTGTTTCCACCAATACAATTCCTCGCAGCTGGAGCAACACTGCCGCCTCATCTTCCGCGAGCGTTCTTCCGCCGTCACAGCAATGCTCTGCACCTCGTGCCGCCGCACTCTGCTCCTACGCCTCCCTTCCACCCTCCGCCCATCGCCATCCCCGCTCTCTCGCACAGTCACAACTGTCCCAGCCACCCAGCCCACACCACCTTCTCAACCTCCGGCCTCCACCACAAACCCCAACATTCCTCCGCCCGCTCTATCATCCTCTACACCAGGGATCTCACAACCACTCTCTACGCCTACGCTCCCCTCGGCCTCAACCGCAAAAATTCAACCTGGCAAAGAAGTCCCCAAACCCACGAAGCTAGTCGGCTCAATACCTGGCGGGGCGCCCTTATTCGGCGTCGCATACCTTAAAGCGAAACCCACCGTTCTCGCAATGGAAGACGACGCATACCCAGACTGGCTATGGGGTCTGGTTGACGAGGGGAAGAAATCTACTACCACCGCCGCCGCCAGCGGAGGGGACGCAGTGGATCTTTCATGTAAGCTCCATAGGACTCTTACACAGGACCTCCGGCGTGACCTCCCTCCCCCTACCCTGTTCACACACACGTCCAGACCCCACTCCTAGCAGATTTTCTCACTAACCCACTCACAGCAATGACCAAAAAACAGCGCCAAAAATACGACCGCAAGCAAGAGCGCCTGCTCAAGACGCTACCCAAGCGGATCCCCGTCCATGAACAGAGCAAAAACCTCACTGGCCCGGGAGACGACGCGGTCGTTAGTCTAGAGCGGAGGCAGGAAATCACAAAGAGCTCGAGAGTGGCGCGGCGGAAGGGCATAAGGGAGAGTAACTTTTTGCGCAGTATGTAGAATTGGAGGGGGTGGATGTATTTTGTTCATAAGGGCGTGGCTGCATCTTGACAAGGGCGATATCGGGATTCTTGAAGCATTGGTACGGATACGGGCATTTTGCAACCCCCCCTTTTTCTTCACAAGTCAATGGGGATGGCCAGACCTGTTGTATCGAGTACAGAAATCTGCGTGTATAGACAGAATCGGAGTGTGGGAAGCTGCGAATCGAAGCACGTATGAAAGATATCTGATCTCCATTGAGGCGGTGTCTATTTGCAGCCATTAAAGATGGGGGGAAATGCACCACGCCTTACCAAGGACGCCACATGCAGAATGCCACAATTAGTTTACCCTCTAGGCATATCCCAGCCTTTGAGAGAACCACTCCGAGTCTTGCCGCCATCCCGTTCTTTCCTCCCAAAGTCGCCGAAGCCTTCGCCGAAGATGCCCAGGTTTCAACTTCGCCCAGAGCGTTAATTATATTCCATCTCCGTCGTTGATGTGGAAAGTCGTCAGCATCGTGCAACAAAATCAAGCAGTCACGCTCGTACTGCCAGTCGTCCATCTCAATCTCCTCAAACCGGTGCCCGACCTCATGACTTCACGCCCACATGATGCTCCTTCCGTTCCCATGCCAGCTGCGCCCTCCAAGCGCCCAACCTCCCTTCCCCATGCGTAGCCTGCGCTGAAGCTGATGGCAGAAAAGACGAGCACCACGCCCGCAGAGATCATCCAAGACATCAGTGTAGGCGAGATGATAGTATCATTAGTGTTAGAGCCCGATTGGACGGCACTGCGGCTTTTCTTCGTGTGGCGGTCTTTACTCTGCTCGCGTGCTTTCCTCTTCGCTGTAGAGGCTTGTTTGGGTGAAGAGGGTGGGCTACCGGAAGATCCCGAAACTGGCGCCCTGTGATGTCGAGTTGAGAGAGACGGCCTCGTTTCGCTATTGTTGGCAAAGCGAGATCCTGAAACTAAACGGAAACTGGTAGGCTGGGTCGAGCCTCCCAACGGTCGATCCGTAGCCGGCTGAGTGGAAGACTCATGTTGTTTGGGAGAACCTCTGACAGCAGCTGCACAGGAGAGAAGCGTTGACAACGATGCCCGTAGCGCAGCGTCGTGATCCGGATGGTAGTTGTGTGAGGGAGCCATAGCGTTGTAGGGAGAATGAGAAGAGGTTCGTTGAGAAGACTGAGCTGGAGACGGTCGAGACCGTGATGATGGAACATGGCGTGGATTAATGGTCGGGTTCGTACTGAGGCTGGTGGGCGAAGGCGGCGATCCAGTAGATGGTGCCATAGGAAAATACGAGTTGGGCGCAGCGGTTGAACCACTTGTCAAACGGCTGCCCTGGGATGATGGTGGGTGCGAGAAGGCATTTGGCTGTGGAGTAAAGACGTTGGTATTTGAAGTAGCAGTCCCGACCGCAGTCAAGTTGTCATCCTCTTCCTCTGCATGTTCGAGCGTCCCAGCTGTACGAGGCTCCTTTTCCTTGGAGTCAAGTTCTTCGTTCGAGCTGCTCAAGATTTTATCGCTCTCACTTTCGCTTTCTTCGTATTCGTCTTGGCTACTACCAGCAGCGCTTGCCGGTCTCTGGCGGCGCACTCCTCTCGAGGACGTGGTATGAACACGACGTCTACGCTTACGGTGTGCATCGACGGCTTGCTGGACTTGTAGTCCTGTTGTGACGATCTCGTGGTCACCAGCGGAGGAAAGGGACGAGGATGAGGGTTGGGAAGCGACTTCGATCCACGAATCTGTATAGAGGCGAAGTGAGTACATGGATAGGGTATATGAACTAGAATGAGTATGGTAGAGAAGATGTCAAGAGCAAGAGTACGATCTACCTTACCTTCAGATCTCACCCGTGAAACATTAGACGCTGACCTTAACACCGTGGGTCTGTCAAATGACCACTGCGGTCTGCCGTCAGAGGCATGGTCCCTCCTCTGCGCAAACACATCTGAATGATTCGATTGCATGACTGGCTCGACGTCCTAGGACTACGTGACCAGGCCCACTCGAGCGCGCGCAGTTAAGCCCAGATTCGAGCCAGCTCTGTGGTTCTAGGTCACCTTGCGAAGCTGGTGCAGAGCAATAGGTGCATGTGCCTTAAGTCGACTGAACACCCCACAGCAACCTGCGGGCGATCCACGCCGATGCTCAAGAGACGATGTGCCAACCTGATGCGCTGTTCTGATGTCTCACCGCCGAAGCTGGATCGAGTGCAGGGGTTGACGTATGCATGCAGATGACCCCAATGTGATTGGAGTCTTGACGCTAGGATTGCCTTCTATTGCGGATGACTGGAATAGGCACGGTGCGAAAGTGCATACGCGAGTTGAAGGCGAGGAGATTGTAGTCGGCCTAGATGCCGAACAAGAAAGGGAGTTTATTGTTGAGCTGGAAAGTTGATGATGCGCGAAGTGGGCTATGAGAAAGCTGGTCCAGGCGCGACTACTAAGGACATGCCCGGTGCCGAATGCCCGACGGACATCCATCACCTGCTGTGGAACAGATCCAGCTGACCTGATGTCATCCACACATCAACACATGAGCCCGGTCACGGTAATTCTATATCACTAGTGCGATTTAATGTTGCAATTTGTGACGTGCAGTTACGTTTGATTGAGCCCTGACGCAAGGAATCTATCGTGTTGTAGGAAAGTGTACATATGTGGAAACGCCTCGAGGTGATGAGAAAAAGAGAACAAACCTTTCCTGACAAGTCCCATCTTTACACGAATAGACGTGCACTATCCTGCCCTACCGGTAGGCAGAAAGGATGACCATAACATGCGTGGGCTAGAACTTGTCGTCTGAGTGCAATGGATGCTGCGTAGGCCAGTTGCAGAAGCCTGGGTCGAACAGACTGTGCGGACGAAGCTGAGAACGCTTTAGAAGGTGACCTTCTTGCCAGCGAAGTCGCCGAAGCCGCCACGGTTAGTGCTGCCTCCACGCCCTCCACGACCTCCACGATCTCCGAATCCGCCTCGTCCACGACCTCCACGCCCACCGCGGTCTCCGAAGCCACCTCGACCTCCACCACGACCACCGAACCCGCCACGACCGCCGCCCCTGCCCCCAAAGCCACCACCACCACGGCCACCAGACTCTCCGTTTTGAGGACGAGGTTGACTGAAATCTAGACGACAGGTTCGACCCCCAATCTCAGCGCCCTGCATGTTCTCGAGAGCGGCCTTTGCCTCGTCGATAGAGGAGAATGTGACATAACCGAATCCTTTGGGCTCGCCAGTTTCACGATCAGTGGGCAGTCGGACTCCTAGAATCGTTCCCCATTCACTGAATGCCTCAGAAACTGTCTCCTGCCCAGCGTCGAAGCTCAAATTCCCGACAAACAATGTATCGGATGGCGGACTTTTTTGATCACCGAAGGACTTTGCGCGTGATTGAGCTCGTTCCTGTTGACCCTCATTGCTCTTCTTGTTGGCGAAGTCGATGTTCAACGCACGATTGTCGACCAAAGCACCCTTCTTCGCAGCATGTGCCTTTGCTGCGTCGCCAGCGTTGACAAATTCAACATAGCCAAATCTAGAACATTGTAAGCGTGGATCAATTACCGCAGAGTAGGAGCCTTACCCCTTAGAACGACCAGTGTTGCGATCAGTGATGATGCGAACCCCGGAGAGCTCGCCGAACTCTTCGAATTCACGCGTGAGCCATTCTTCATCCACGTTCCACGACAGATTGCCAACAAAGAGGTTGCCACCCTGACCCTCATCTGCACCAGCCTCGGCCGTCTTCGACTTTTTGGCAGCTGGAGCTGCGACTTCCTCAGCCTTACGCTTGGCTTTGGCGGGTTGAGCTGGCTTCACTTCCTCTTCTTCATCACTGGAATCCTCCTCACTATCGTCGCTGTCGGCTGCGCTGTCGTCGCTGCCGTCGCTATCCTCATCAGAGTCCTCGTCTGAACTGGTGTTAGCTGCGATCGGGTTGAGCTTCTTGCTTAGCTCCTCGGCTTTCACTGGACCTTTGTCTTTAGCAGGTACTTCTTCTGCATCACTCTCCTCATCGCTATCTTCCTCATCGTCATCATCATCATCATCTTCTTCTTCGTCGGAGCTATCAGCAGTTTTGACAACTTTAGCAGCGGGGACACCAGCGTCAGACTCATTGCCACTATCCTCTTCGCCATCCTCATCGGAGGATTGTGCGTCAGCCTGGGGAGCTGTAGATGCCTTATTGTGAACGCCGTTTGCGGCGGCCTCGTCTTCGGAGGATTCGGATTCATCAGAGACCTCAGATTCGTCTTCGGAGTCATCTTCGGAGTCATCTTCGTCAGAATCAGAATCAGCTTTCTTGGTCGATTTGGGGGCAACGGTAGCAGTCCCGTTGAGCTTTCCACTCCTAACAGGCTTTTCGCTCTCTTCCTCGCTCTCACTCTCTTCTGAACTTTCGGATTCATCAGACTCGTCCTCAGATTCGGACTCACTTGGCTCCGGTGTTGGTTCTTTAACCTTCTTCAACTTGCTTTTCTTTTCTTCTTTGCTAGCAACCTGCTTGGCAATCTCCTTGCTCTTTGCCTTCACACTTTGGGAAGGCTTTGTAACGGCAGCATCTTTGACCTTAGTCAAGACGTCTGGAGTTGACGCAGCTCCTTTGGAACCCTTCGACTTCGATTTGGACATCGTGCCAATCTGACATAAATTAGATTTTTGCTTGTTATCGATGAGTGATCGGTGAGCGACGCAGGAGGCAAAAAACAAAACTCACTGATCCCACAAATTCCTCGTAACTTGCTGTGCTCAGATAATAATGCGGCGAAAACCCTCAAACCCACAGTGTAGATCTAGAGCCCACAGGTCCCAATGCCAAATGCAAAAGCAAAAGCAGATGCAGATGGTCAAATTCAACAACTCAGAGAGATGTTGATAGTGCGGCACACCCACAAAGCCCACAGTGTACAGGAAAAGCCGACGAGTGACAGACAAGCAAGACCCACGGCTTGTCTGTGGTACCCACGAAGAAGTCCCACAGATAGTATCGCAAGAATCCCTCGACCCACAGTAACGTTGACCCTCAGTAGCCCTCAGATAGGATATGCTGCGACGACGGTATACAAGGCCGTAGTCGTAGTAATGGAATGGTGTAAAATGTGAAGGTGAACGCGAGTGAGCGGTCAATCACTTTTTGACCAGAGAAAATGAAAAGTGGGGAATCGGTAAAATTTCGAGACCAGCCTGTTTCTGCGGCTAACGTTAGCTTAATCCGGCCCTTGACTCGTTTTACACTAGTTAGTCTCCCTAGTCACCTCACGCCAAGGCTGGATTTCTTCTCCGCTTCCCCGTTATTGAGCATCGTTAGGAGTGAGAGAGGGCCAGTATTTACTGCAAATGTCTTCACCTGCGGCTTCCCATCGAGCGCGAAAGAAGAAAAGGTTCGACTCGCCACTGACGCGGACTCCAACTACTGCCAATATAGTAACATTCGATGGACCGAGCAACACGGTCAAACCAGAATTCCCTCTTGTAGCGTTCCTTTGGCCTGCTCGAGGGACCACGTCGCAATGGATACTGATCCCGCTTGTTCTCATAGCGGTCGGCCTTTTCAGATGGACTGTAGGCCTCTGGGGCTATTCCGGTCAGTCCTTTTGATGAGCCCCCGTAAAACGCAAACCTGACCAAATTACCAGGCTTGGGAGAACAGCCTATGCACGGTGACTTTGAAGCCCAAAGGCATTGGATGGAGATCACCAATCACCTTCCGGTGTCCTTTTGGTACTTTTACGACTTGCAGTATTGGGGCTTGGACTATCCCCCCCTAACAGCTTACCATAGTTGGATAGCTGGCAAAATGTAGGCCAATCCGCCCCAACGAGATCAAGCGCATGCTGACTATCTATAACAGAGGCTCCCTGATCAACCCCTCTTGGTTCGCGTTGGACACATCTCGAGGCATCGAAGACCCACTTCTCAAAGTGTACATGCGCGCGTCTGTCATTGTGTCTGAATACCTCGTTTATGTTCCCGCAATCATCATCTTCTTGCGCCATTACACCCGTGCGCATGGCGTTGGTACAACGTCCGCCTCCGTGGCATTGGTCGCCATTCTCATGCAACCCGCAACCATTCTCGTTGATCATGGTCACTTTCAGTACAATACGGTGATGCTTGGATTCGTCGTGGCGACGATTTCGAGCTTATACGCCGGCCGCCTTCTCTGGGCTTGCGTCTTCTTCGTTGCGGCTATTGGCTTCAAGCAGATGGCTCTGTACTATTCGCCAGTAATTTTTGCCTATCTCTTGGGCTCGTGCCTAACGCCCCATCTCCGCCTAGGTCGTTTGTTGAGCATTAGCTTAACCACCCTTCTCGCCTTCACGATTCTGTTTACGCCTCTTCTACTCGGTGCACTTTACGATGAGAAGCGGAACCTTACACTCCCAGAACAGTCCGAACCACCACTCTTGCAGTGGGTTCCAGCTCGCATCAATACGGACTCCCGCCTTCATATTGTTCTTCTTCAAACAGCTCAAACCATTCACCGTTGTTTCCCTTTCGCTCGTGGTGTTTTTGAGGACAAAGTGGCCAACTTCTGGTGCTCTCTCAATACGTTCTACAAGCTTCGCAACCTAGAGGGCATCATTGAACTCTCGCGGGTTTCCCTTTACTTCACGCTAATGTCTGTCCTGGCGCCTTTGCTGATTATTGGTGCCGTTCCACGGATGTCGCTTCTCCCATACGCACTGGCCTCGTCGGCTTGGGGCTTCTTCTTGTTCTCGTTCCAGGTGCATGAGAAATCGGTCCTTCTCCCTCTGCTACCGATGACTCTTCTCCTCGGAAGCAAAGACGGGCTCAGCAAAGAGTATCGCGCATGGATCGGATGGGCCAACCTGCTCGGAACTTGGACCATGTACCCTTTGCTCAAGCGCGACGAGCTTCGGACACCATACATTGTTGTCTCTTTGCTTTGGGCGTACTTGCTTGGTCTTCCGCCAACCAGCGTTTCGGTGTATTATGACCCTAAAAACGAGAACGTCGTAGGAAGAGCACGCCCACCGGACGACCTACACACCATGACCAAGATACTTCACTTCCAATACTACTACATCATGGCCTTCTGGCATCTCCTTGAAGCATTTGCGGAGCCTCCTGAGGGCAAGCCAGACCTGTGGGTCGTCGCGAATGCATGTTTTGGCGCTGTGGGATTCGGGATATGCTATTTGTGGTGCACTTGGAAGCTTGTGCTAAAGAGTGGGTTGGTCGATGGGTATCTCGTTTCCCGAGAGACTCAAGATTCGAAGGTCAACCAAGCCACGAATTCTGATGTCAAGAGGACACAGTAGTGGGTATTGATTTGCAATCCTTGAGAAGGTTCTTATCAATAGTTCAAAGTCAAATATGAAAGGTGCAACGGCACACGACGAGTCTTGTAAGTGACACCACAAAAAGATATGCGGTTGCTCGTTAAAAGGGGATCATAGTCAAAGATACAGTTCGTGGTAGGCATCAGGTCGATGCAAAGACTTGACTGATAATGATATTCGGCAGAGACGTGTTCACTACGGCTTTGGCATGTGGTTACATAATCCCCTGTTCGTACCACTACTTCCCAGCAGACCGAACTCGCCATTGACAAGCGGTCAGCATCGAGAATCCAGGGGGCCTTCTAATCGACCATCTCATCCCTCGCAGGAATTTGGTGATAGACGATTACCTCATTGATCTCCCTGAGTCCAGCGGTAGACGGAGTCCGCACCAATCTACGTCATAGCTTTGGCAAGCTTAGTTTTCCGCGAATCATGTTCATCTCATTGGTCGTTCAGTCTCTTTGCCCTGCCCAGAACCCGGAACCGGGCTCGTTCCCAACGTCCACGATGTAGATCATTCCTGGCAGACCATTTTTTATTCTGTTCTCGTCGATCTATATAGAATCTCCCTTGCCAGTGTCTGTCCCTATTTTCACACAGTTATTGTACGTCTCTTTCATCCATTGGTGGACCGGTGCAACTTCTCGATTCACTACATGGCGACGCTTGTCTACACGGCCCATCATCTAAATCCATTTTCTGGAAACCGCAAGACCTTCTACTAAACGTGAACCATGTCCACAACGCAGGTGACGAGCCGTTCAAAATTCTCCGCCGAATATGCGCATCAATCGGAAAAGCTTTCTCTAGTGTCAGCCAACGATCCTTCCGAATCGACGAGTGGCAGCACGGCTATTGAGGCGAAGTTCATCACGCCACTAGACCCTGTCATACAGACTGCAGACGGTAACCGGCTTCCAGCAGTACCTGTGGACGAGGCCCACAAAATCAATACTCTCAAGCACCAGGCTGAGAACTCCTTACCTGACTTGGGCAAGAGAGCGGTGGAAGAATTGCCGGGCGAGCAATTGGTAGTTGATGAAGATGCGGAGGCCAGAGTTCATAGTAGCGAGCAAGCAAGTAAGATGGGTGCGGCAGCCATTCCACCGTCAAGGACGCATCCTCTATTTCCACCATTGCCCTTGTACGGTCCACCCTCCTTGTTACGCGAACTGCAGTGCCAGACCTTCCGCATTACATCGTTTTTCCTCTCTACTGCTTTTCTAGCTGTCATTGTGCTCGGCTCAGTCTTTACGTCCATCCCGCTAATGTTCAAACACATTGGCTTGCGCCTTACCTTTCGCAATCCGGATAAACGTCGTCCATTCTACGAGGAGGAAATCCGCAGGAAGGCAGCAAGGCGAGAGGCTTCACAAAAGTGGCAACGTCAGAGGAGGATAAGGGGGAGCCAGTCTGCGCACGCAAAGGAAGAAGATGGCTCTGCTAGGGCGTATGAGCCTTTGGAGGGTGGGCCAGACCCACTCGTCTGCGATGTGGCATACTACGCGCGCCGTGTAGGCTTGGATATCGAAGAATTCAGCGTGCAAACCGAGGATGGCTTCATCATTACGCTGTGGCATGTATACAATCCATCCGAATACACCGCACTGCCCGCAGAGAAGCGCAATTACAAATCTCTGGATGTCTTCACCGACATCGCAGGCCAGGTAAGGAATCAGTACTCGGATGGACAGCGACGCTATCCTGTACTCTTGATGCATGGACTACTTCAGAGCGCAGGAGCCTACTGCACCAACGATGACGACAGCCTGGCATTCTTTCTATGCAAGAGCGGCTACGATGTCTGGCTCGGAAATAATCGCTGTGGATTCGAACCAAGGCACACCCTACTACAGTACCATGATCCGAGAATGTGGGCATGGAATATTCGTCAGATGGGCGTCATGGATCTGCCGGCGCTGATCTCTCGTGTGCTCTCGGAGACTGGCTTCGCCAAGTTGGGTCTAGTGTGTCATTCTCAGGGTACGACGGAGACGTTTGTTGCACTGGCTAAGGAGCAGCGACCAGACCTTGGAGACAAGATCAGTGTCTTTTGTGCTTTGGCTCCCGCGGTCTATGCTGGATCGTTGATTGGAAAGATGTACTTCAAATTCATGCGTATCATTTCTCCGGGCATGTTTCGGATATTTTTCGGCATCCACGCCTTTATACCGCTGATGATGACGATGCACCGGCTACTGCCGGGCACTCTGTATGGTGCGCTGGGCTACCGTGTCTTCTCTTTCTTGTTCAATTGGACTGATGACCGATGGGAGAGGGATCTGCGTAATCGAATGTTTCAATTTGCGCCTGTCTATGTCAGCTCTGAAAGCATGAGGTGGTGGCTTGGAAGGGAATGCTTTGCAACGCAGAAATGCATTCTTGCGACAAGAGAGGAGGGCAAGATTGAAGATGTTGAAGATGAAGAGGATGAACAGGAAGAGGTGCAAAAAGAGCATCGTAATCAAGGCAGGACCGCCTGGTACGATGAGCGTGCGCCGCCGTTTGCACTCTGGATTGCAGGTTCCGATGATCTCGTTGATGGCCGGAGGCTGCTTCGCCGGTTTGAGCGAGGCAGAGAGCCGCATGTTCGATTGGTCAAGGCGAAGATAATCGAAGAGTATGAGCATCTTGACGTAATATGGGCCATGGACTCGGTCGAAAAGGTCGGCAAAGACGTCAAGGATGTCATCTGGGAGACTGCGCCTCAAGAAGCCCATCGCACGTGCAGGACGCCCAGCGGCCTTCAGCAGACAAATAAATCCTAGGGCTGTGTTTGCCGGACATGCCTTCACATCAGCGGACCTCCAAAGTTCGTCGTCGATTCCAGACCACGCCATTGACCCTGAGAGAGGCCCATGGAGACGGCCCTAATACCTGGGGAACATGAGACATAGGAGTACAAGAGTCCAGGTGAAGCACCGTCAGAGACTTTAGCTAGGCGTCAGAAAGAGCGTGGATACATAAAGACGGGTTTTATGGTTGGTATACAGCGTCCATTTCGTGGATGACTGAGTATGACTCACGCTAGCGGTTTGATCTTGCCTGTTATAATCATCGGGCGGCTGGACTCCAAAACCGTGTGTCGAGTTCTGAGATCCACACTCACGACGGATTGGGTAGAAGGATTTTTCTGCACTACCGTCTATAGATGGGCCATACTTATATACCCTTAAATATTCTCCGCTTGCAAGCGTGCCGGAAGCAGTTGTCAAGGCCAACATTGTCCACGTCCAAATCCGCCAGCAACACCGTTCCCTCCGAAGCTTCCCTCAAGGTCAAGGAGCTTTGACTGCCCTCACCTCTCATGGCGGTTTTACGATTGCTTTTGCAAGATTCTGCTTGACTATCTAGCTTGTACTTCATTCGTTCCTTTCCCGGATCAGATTTGGTGCCTACCAGAAGTGGCAGGTACAGGCGGCCACAGTGGCACGTTTTTCTCGGCCGCTCAAACGTCGCGAAAGATCCGTCGCGTACTTTTCATAGGCTTTTCGGCTATCTAACCCGCCCGTGCCAGCAACCTACCCGCGTAGTCCTTTCCCCCTTCCTTGTCCGCCACCCGAACGTCTCGTGGAAGCCACCGGATTGGGGCTGGGGCAACCCCTCACTACCGCTAAATGACCCTTGCCGATTGGCGTCGCCTCCAAGGTCAAGTTTCGAACCAACAGCAACATCTTAAGGCAAGTGAAGAAGCCCTCAATCTCGTTCCTTTTAATCTGCCTTTATGGGGATTTCGGAAACAAGGAAGATGTTGAATGGCAAGAAACACAACGGGATCCGTCAATTTGCTTCCCACAAACGGGAGTAGGGCTCAATTTACGCTTTTATTTTCCGCCGTTCGTGCATCCCCCTTGGCGGTCCCTGCCGCGGTGGCACACCCGGGCCCATGCGAGCCACCTTGGCATCTCCACAAGGCCCTGTAAATCCCGTCATCGGCCACTCACAAGCCTCTCCAGAGACGGAGGTATGCGAGCCCATGAACAGCCAGTCTCTTATCTTGATATCTCGACAAGCTCGCTGGGTGAACTTGCCCGATGGGGCGCTAGCCCTCATCACTCCCAATTCAATATGTACGGGCGTCCTCGCTTTGCGTCCGCGCCTTTCTTGCTGGATAAGTCCTACCGATTCTCCGTTGCATAACCGCCGTCGACCCTCGAGCCCCCATTACCACTCACACGCCGATTGTACGGTCGCGGAAAGATATTCGGTACAGGCTCAGCGACGATGGAGGTCCAGAAGGATAGCGATCGCAAAGGCAGCACCGCATCTGGGCAGTTTGGCGGCAGAAGGCGGTCCACCGTCGCCGAATATGCTGTTACCTCGGTTCTCACCAACAATGAGGTGCCTATATTTGATCGCGAGTTGACGGCGGATGAGCAAGTTCTGGCTGCGTTGGGTTACAAGTACAATCTCATGAATCCCCTTCGTTTCTCGCTCGGATCGCTCACATTTTATCGTTTAGGCCCGAGTTCAAGCGTGAATTCTCTCTGTGGACGTCGTTCTGTGTTTCGTTTGCCGTGCTAGGTCTCCTACCCAGCTTCGCATCGACACTATACTATGGCATGGGATACGCTGGAACTGCTGGAATGGTTTGGGGTTGGATCATAGCAATGGTCTTCATCCAATGCGTCGCCATGGGAATGGGTAGGTCAATGTCCACGTGTAAAGAGATGACCTGGCCGATTGACAACTGTTCTAGCTGAGCTCTGCTCTTCAATGCCTACCTCTGGTGGTCTGTACTACGCCTCTGCAGTGCTCGCGCCACCTGGATACGGTCCTCTTGCCGCATGGATTACTGGATGGTCGAATTGGCTCGCGCAAGTAACAGGTGCCCCCTCGGTGGACTATGCCCTCTCCGCCATGATCCTCGCAGCGGTCTCCATTACAAAGCCATCTTATGTCCCCCAACCTTATCAGATCTGGCTTCTCACGACTCTCATCATGCTCATCCATGGCTGCATCTCTAGCATGCCTACTCGCTGGATCGCCACCTTCAACTCCTACGGAAGCACCTTCAATATCATCGCCCTCATCATCGTCGTAATCCTCATCCCCGCAAACACCAACCGTACGGATCAAGGTCTCCCACGCTTCTCCTCATCGTCGGAGGTCTGGGGTACGATCTATCCAGGTACCGACTTCCCTCCCGGCGTCGCCATCCTCATGTCCTTCGTGGCCGTCATCTGGACCATGTCCGGCTACGACGCGCCATTCCACTTGTCAGAGGAATGCAGCAACGCCAACGTCGCCTCTCCACGCGCCATCGTTATGACATCCGGTTTCGGCGGGCTTTTCGGCTGGTTCCTGCAACTCGTCACCGCGTATACTGTCATTGACATCAGCTCCGTCATTGACTCCCCTCTTGGCCAGCCATGGGCTGCCTACCTCCTTCAGGTCATGCCGGAGAAGACGGCCCTCGCCATCCTCGGCATCACCATCGTCTGCGGCTTTAGCATGGGCCAGGGCTGCATGGTGGCTGCTAGTCGGGTCACCTACGCGTACGCCCGTGATGACTGCTTCCCGCTCTCCCGCATTTGGAAGAGGGTCAACAAGTACACGCAGACTCCAGTCAACGCTGTGTGGTTCAACACTTTCATTGGCATCTCTTTGACGCTCCTCATCTTTGGCGGCCTGGTTGCGATTGGTGCCATTTTCAGTATTGCCGCCATTGCCGCGTTCGTCGCTTTCACGATCCCAATCACTATTCGAACCTTTTTTGTCGGTACCCGGTTCCGTAGGGGTCCCTGGAACCTGGGCAAGTTTAGCCCAGTGATTGGAACGCTGGCGACGTGCTTTACGGCACTTATGATTCCCATTTTGTGTCTGCCGGCTGTTACCGGAAGCAATCTAACCCCGAGTTTGATGAACTGGACGTGCCTTGTGTGGGGCGCGCCGATGCTGGGGGTGATGATCTGGTGGGTAGTTGATGCGCACAAGTGGTTCAAAGGTATGTTTTAGCCTCTGGATACGGTAAAAGGCAAATGAATATGCTGACTTGTGGATACTCAGGCCCGAAGGTCAACATTGAGCACCAAATGCTTGGGCGAGAAGAGACCGTCATTGACGGCAAGGAAGGCAGTGAGGGGAGCGACAGCGGGAGCGTCGCCGCCCGAGAAGCCGCTGATAAGAAGGTCACTGAGGTGGTATAGTTTTGGGGGGATACTAGATGTAAGAAAATGGGTCTACAGATGCGTTTGAGAGCGTTTGTCCTAATCACCCCACGAAGTTTGGTTGTACATCCCGAAGAGACTCGGATCAGAATCTTGTTTCGTTTTCACTTTGAGATACCACGGGCTGTCAGTGTCTGCTTTTAGTACATGTACTTATGGGTGACAAACACCAGCTTTTCTCCATCTAAGATATCTAGCTATGAATTAGGTACGAAAAGTGAAAAGGAACCTTTTCACAACCTTTTTTTCGCCCTGAAGTGTAGGCGCTGCCTTTTTTGTGGTGACTCTAGATACAGCTCGGTGAACTGAGGATAATGCACAAGCGTTTGGGAGGATGCGGTAGAGAACATCAGCCGTACTTCCACAAATGGTCATCGCAAGTAAAGTCAGTTGAAGGTCTTGACGTGCTTTGTACATCTAAATAAGGCGTGCATATGTTACAGTCTAGAAATCTCAACTCTAAACGTTCGCACGAGCTCTGCAGTGTCTATATCTCTTTACCCACACTACCTCACGAGGTTCTTGACTGGCATGTACGGCCATGCCATTTAACAGTGGCTTCTCATCCCTCTTGGCCTCAACATACCTTGCTCTTTTATAACTTGGCCTTCTCGCCCACGGTGCCAATCTTCAGCCGACTCGAGTACTTCTTCAGCACGCCCTCGTTGTGATATTTCCAGAACTGTTTGGTGGCGTCTTTGCCGGCGACGCGCTTGAGGATCTTAGCGCCGCCTGGGTGCTCATCAACGAAATCGGTAATGTTGTAGACTGAGTCATCGATGATGATGTACATGCCCTTGTCGGCGGAGTTGTGCGCCGAAACTTCGGATGGCGCGATTGTCTTGGACATCTTGAGTTATTGAGAGGTTCGGTTTAGAGTAGATTTGAGGTTTCGCGCTTCAGCGTTCGGAGAAGGAAACTGAGTTGGGCTTTTGTCGCGTACAGGATAGGATGAGGTTTTGTTGGGGCTCGGTAGAACGGATCGGTGTTGTGGCAGTGGTTGACGCGCGTTGGAAATTAGAGCAATCCGTTAAGTGAGATGCACGTAATCGCCTGTGCCAATGACTGCATAAACAGGAATTGGAACCCGAGTAGAAAAGAAATGGAAATATACTAAGGGAAGACTGTGATGACTGAGAGTATGAGATGGGAGATAACAATAACGGTCAGACAAATCGATGCCTTCGTTTTTGCCGAGGCAAAATCCGGCCAAGCGGGACTGGTCGTCTCCAATTGACGTGACCGACAGCGATGACTTCAGTCTCGGCATCAATTATCACGAAAGGACGAACGTTGGTCGGAAACTGGTGGACGGTGTTTGAAAACAGCAACGGAGCCGACCTTGCAAAAGCACCAGCATCAGATCTAATTCACTCCCGATTGGCCCATAGGTAGGCTGAGGCTGTGAAGTCCTGCAAGGCTGGGCACAGAGTGCAACTTCTAGACTTTTTCTCTCGCGGAAATCTCAGACCTATTCGGCCCTGGTGGAAATTCGAAGCGCAGCCCTGAGCCGTCCATCGGTCTGTAGATTGATATTGGGTCGAAATAGATGAAAGGCATTCCGAATGTCTCCCTGCTTATGTGTCATGGAAACAAGTCCACTTCTCAGGTTTATTTTGGGACAGCAGTGATTGCACCTACATCAAAGTCAAATTCATACTCGAGATCAGGAATTGATTTGAAAATTGCAATAAATTCTGTATTTGGGAAGAAGACTCTTCTAGGTCAACGTCGAGACCTATGCCCAATGGCTAGGCGGAAGGATGGCAACAAAAGGCCACCATTGACGCACTTTCTCTGCTTGCCGCTCCTGACGACAGCTTCGATACCGCAACTGCAAGAATCACTATCGCTTTTCAAACAGTCAGTGACCCATCCAGCCAAGTCAGAGACACCAGCAAATGAGGATGCTGAAGCCACTGCGTCGACAACGAAGGTTGTGATACCAGAGAAGGCTTTCCGACCTTTAGGCGTCCTGCACCTTACGCTAGGTGTGATGAGCCTGCACAGCGAAGAGAAGATGAATGCTGCCAAAGACCTCCTTGAAAGCTTAAATCTATCAGAACTTCTTGTAGAGTCAGGAAGTCATCCGGAAGATTCCAATCATGGCAAGGATGTGCCACGCGTGAACAATATTACCCCGATGGGTCTTGATTCTCCGCCGTCTGAATCTGCTGGACCGGCTCCAGCCTTTCTCCAGACACTCAAACGTGCGGTCACGCCGCCGTCCCTCTCTAGACCCAAGCTTTCTTCCGAACCATTACTCATATCCCTTCAAGGCTTACAAGCATTCCCGGAGCCTCGCAAAGCAACTGTTTTGCATTGCCCACCACATGACCAGACATCACGCCTCTACCCTTTCTGTTTGAAGTTGAAACAGATATTCATAGAGGCTGGCTTTTTGGAGCCGGAGACCCGGCCACTAGTCCTCCATGCAACCATTGTGAACACTGTGTATGCAAAGAAAGATCGCCGGCACGAGAAGAGAAGGATCGGCTCGATCTCTTTCGACGCCACTGAGATCATGCGCACGTATAACGAGAAGGTAGGAATCGAAGCTGGGAGCGCAACCGGTGGATATGTGTGGGCGAATGACATTCTGATCGACCGTGTAAGGATATGCGGGATGGGTGCTAAGACAGTCGAGGACGAGAATTTAGGGCAAGAGTATGCAGTATTCGCCGAGAAGATAATATGATCGGATCAGCTCGAATGACATCCACAATCATAGGTCCATTCATTGCCTAGCATCGTGCTCTTGTTCAAGTTGCTCCCGTGGTGTTCATGTCCAATCTAGTGTCAGTTGTCTACCCCGCTCATCTCGCCTCACATTGTCATCGTATCTTCTGATTTCGTGACTCATCTGCCGCGGGCAGAGTGCCAGGAAACTGCTCTAAACGAGCGCGTACCATCAGATTTCGTGTCCACAGGTCGTCAACTGTACAAAGCCTCTCAGTGTAGTCTTTCAGTATCAGCGTCTACATGTTGGCTCTTCAAGCATGTAGAGCGATCTGTGCCAGAGCATCCTCCCTTGGTTCGTCCTTTTCCAAATCATCCATGTCGAATATGACCTTGATCATAAGGCTGCAGCTCGGACAGACGGCTATGTCTTCACCATCCCGCAAATCCGCGATGCCAATCTCGAAGCGGTCGCCGCATGGGCATGGGTAGTGGTAGATTTGTAAGGTTGGGTCGAAGGTCATGTCTTCAATCTCGATTTCATCGTAGATGTTTAAATCGTCGGTGGTGGACATTGTTGGGTCTCAGAGTAAGATAGACGGTTGGCAGTGATTTCTGGTCGGGGAATGAGATCTCTTGTAGATTACTCAGGCAGTGTATGCTGTGGCAACGTAGAGAATTATTGTTGCATCAATAATTGCAAGCCACATTAAAGAAATACCCGCAATTACGGCATCCAATCTACCTAACGGCCAAGGCCCCGGACCACATGGCGAGCGACTTAAAAGCGAGGCTGCAAACCGGTCTCGTATTTTTTGAACCGATCTCAAACGATTTGATGCGGCGATGTACACTGTCCAACTCGCCCGATTGCAAGCGTCAACTTTCTAGGCGCCACCCACTAGCTGATTCAGGTATTAATCAGATGCGTCAATGAAGAAAACCCGTCGAGCAATTCGCCGTATTAACGTTTTGCAGGTTCCAACCTCAGGACGTGCTAGATAGACAGTGTACATATGAGTGAAATGGGCGCCGAATTTGGAACTCTACATGACAAGGCTAAGGTCGCAAAACCAATGATGGCTCTGTGCGACCACCCTTTTGCTGGCATTGTAGACGCCACAATGCTCACCGCATTCAGCTGGCAGGGGTTGGAAGCCTAGCTAGAGTTTCCCGCGGGCAGAACAGGGGCAGAGCCATTAGGAACTGGCCTCCATATCTACTCAGCCTGATGCCGACAAGAATTTGAGCAACTTGTCTTCTATATTCCTATTTCCAGGTGGCCAGTCGAAATGTCAGCCAAAATGTCCAACAATGCACACCCTGGGCATCCTTTGAAGCCGCCAAACGACTTTAAGGAGGAACTCACCCGCGAAGATAAGTGTCACCTTTATTTGTTCCATACAAATGGAGAAATATATTGTCTACCTAATGAATCCTTCCGAAATGACGCAGAAGGAGCGGAGGATGGTAAATGTTGTGGCAATGACAGGTTGACCTTGGTGTCCGCTGTCCTTATTCTCGTGACCTAGCTAGATGCTGATGTGATTCCAGACAACTTCACGATTGTGTTTTCCCGAAACCTGGATCAGTGATTGATGAGAACGATACGATGCCGGCATTCTTCGCGAAGAAACTCAGGTATATTTGCAAGCATTGTGAATGCAAGGGCGATATACTTTGGCGTAATCTCCATCGATCCGAACAACACTCTGATGCCTGCTTCAGATACTTCGAGAAGGAGGGCTCGGCTGACAGATGCTTTCTCAAATGTGGGTAGCTTGCTAGTGGAATAGAGCATATTCTGATCTCCGGTAGTATACGCGCTGAGAGTTCCCTACATTGCCGAGCAGAAGATGGCCTTCTCGATAGTCCATCACATTAGAGTTGAAAAGGATGAATTTGTCGCGGCGCAGCATGGCAAAGAGGATAATAAAGAGCATGGCGAAAAGGATAATAAAGAGCATGGCGAAAAGGATAATAAAGAGCATATGTTTGCATTCGTAGAGGGGTTGACGACTCCTGAAATTGGCCAGCTTGCTGAGCTGATCCACCGATGGCAAGATGTTGTCAAAGACCACTGTACGGAAAACCGCTCCTTTGTCTGCTTTACTTATGAGCCACTTCTTCCGCCCCTTTTCTATTCGCAAGACTCAAGTAGTACATTCTACTTAGTTACTCAGAAAATCAGGAGATGCTGACTTTGCGATCTTTTAGCGAAGAGAAGTGCGGGAATAACTTCGAGGCTACTCATTGCTGCTGTCCTATCTCAATACGGCTCCATAGTCTCGAGGAAAATCAGAAACACGGTCGAGGCGTTGAAAGACTGTGACGAACGCCTGGAAGCTACGAGACTAATGTCTTACGATCATCACGACAAGATAACAGCATCTATTCTTCTGCTCAACAAAGAATTGATCTCCACGACCCGAAACCTTACTGGCATTCGATCTACCATGCACTATCTCGCCGAAAGTGCTAACATACTGGTCGACGAGATTAGTGGTGTTACTACTTTCGAGGGTTATGTGACAGCGCGCTTCAAAGACTGGGGAGAGGATTGTCCGAAGAAGCGGTCATACTCTTTAAGGCAGGCATTTCGAAAGTTGGATAGCTGCAAAGAGAAGATACGTGACCACGACAAATTGGCGATGGTGAGGAAAAAAATGTGGCAGCACAAAACGGATGTCAAAAGCTTGCAACAGCATATTGACATCAACGTTGGAATGGTAGGTTATTCTACTCGCTGTTTCATACCACCCTAATATTTGCTTCTTTGCAGGCACGTAACTTGATCGCAGAAAGGGACAGGTCCATCCAGAATGAAATCCTCAAAAACACAGCCAGAGATAGTTTCAACATGAAAGTCATTACCGTCTTGACGGCTCTGTTCTTGCCAGGTACTTTCATGGCGGTAGGTCTTACCTCCCTTAACCCACTACTCTAATTTCAAGTCCCTGATTTCTTGGTAGATATTTCTCACCACGCCAATGTTCAATTGGGTTGATTCGACTAAGCCAGTAGTCGTTGAGCTTCCTACCAAGATCTACTGGGCATCTACTTGCGCTCTAACCTTCCTTTTTATCACCGGGATAGCCTTTATGACGAACCCAAAGGAGTTTTACCAGGCAGTCCTCGATAAGTCATGGGTGTATATATATATTAAAAACAAAAAGGCTGCGAAGGGGGATGAAGAATCGAGTGGTCATACGAATGGTCATACGGATGGCCAAATGAATGGCCAAACGACAGTGAGGGCGAGACAAAAAGCCCTTGCTACTGACTTATCGAAAGTTGCGTTCACTGCTACGGTCAGCTAGATTGACGATGTTAGTTTTGATTTCCTGCATTTTTCAAACATCATTGCATGTGACGTGGGCTATGGGCCCAGTCTCTGGTCGGACGGCTGCTTGAATGTCTTCTGTTCATTCGCTACTGGCGTCGAAGGGAAGAATGTGCGAGTGTTTGCCAAGCGCGCATCGGGGACCTATCTTACAGGGTGGACTAAAATTGTACCTATTCTAGGTCTGAAGAGTTCTTATCGCCTAATGCGACATCTTCCAGTAAGGTAGTGACGAACTTGGCTTCGATTACGACTCTGCTGACCCTCAGCGTCGTCGGCAGTCCTGTGATCATCCCAGTCCTCCACCACCACCGAAGACATTCACATGCCTCAAGGATCCTAAGCCCAAAGTGGCTTCGCTCCGGTTTCAGAGTCCTCTTAGCCGTGCTGAATACTCGTTCACATTCCGTAACCATAGCTAGGCAAGATAGTAGATTGAATGCGAGCTGTAATTGGAGATTGGGTGCGGGGCGCATAGTCGAATAAGTCAGTCTGTATCATTCGACCTGGCAAGCGGCTGCATCGGTTGGCTTGCCAGTGTGACTTGTTGAGACATTGCTTAACGAAGCCGTAGAGTCTAGACTCTGTATGGCCGAACGTGGCAGTAATCCTGGCTTCGGACTGACCCTTACCAAATTTATCAGTATTGCATACCGCAAACTGCAGTTTCAGTTGAGAAATGCGGGGATGTGCCTGCGCAAAGCAGGGGAAGTGGTCCGGAAGAGGGCTGGAAAGAGACTGCACACTAGAACTTGGATATCTATCTGGTATCTCCTCGTATCTCCTTGTAGGAAACACAAGCCACTTCTGGCCTGAGGTGATCGCCTTTGCGGATGCGGTGAATCTTCCAATTCTGTGCAGAGTCTAGTCGACACTGGAGTAGGATGTTGAGGATTTGGACTGCTGTCTCCAGCTGGTGGACTACTGCTTCGCAAGCGGGAAGTCGTGCTCGCATCATGTTACGCCTGCGCATGAGCATAGGCATTGGTAGAAAGGTTCGTGCTCCTTTAGATTGCTAGCGGTTCGCTGGAGCTAGCGTCGCGAGTTGAATACGGCGTCGCATCAAAAGTGAAGCAGGTTGCGCTCAAACAGATGTTATATCTGCAGTAAGCCCTTTATAAGTGCCTAGCTTAAAGGCCAGAGCCCCTACAGAACATCATACAGTGTGGGATAGGAATTGAGCATTTCTTACGCGTTACTGTAACAATAGGGAAACCGTGGTCATGTGGTCACGCCTGGGGCATGTAAGGCACGCAGATTGGCCTTCTACGCTTGTAGGTAACCACCTCGCTGTCGCCAGGCACGTCGCCGGTTTCAACCGAACGGATCTGATATCCTTATGTCGCTATGGCGGAGCTACAGGTTTCCTACTTAAAGTTCGCGGTCCCTAACGCTTCCTGGGAGATGAATGTCGTATTTGAGTCTGCCGGCTGCGCTTGTCTCTGAGCACCCTTCCTTTCCATCGCCGCTACCTCCGCGGCTTCCTCCAGCCCACCACCGTCATGGCAAGGAAGAAGGTCACTGGGAACGAGCTGAGCGCTCACGTTAAAGAGAATAACTACCAGCGGCGTATACCAAGATAAAGACAGTCTTCGAAAGCAGGCCGTCTAGAGCCCCTCTTCTTACCCCCAGGGGTCTAGATCAGGATCGACACCGCATTCCACGCCGGACTCAGCACCTCGTACAAGATCTTGTCTGAATCGTCCGTCTCCATGCCATACCGTTTGAACTCATTCTCGCTGGCCGCAAGCGCCATGTAGAAGCGCGCGGCCGCGGCCGCAGTCGCCTGCTCGTCGGCGCCGCTCTTAAACTTGTATACATGATACTTGGACGCGGCGTATATGATCAGACTCTCCTTGTCACCGGGCTTGAAGCTGAGCAGATAGGGGATGTGCGAGGAGAGCAGCCACTCCTGCGGGTGGTTCATGGGCAGGGCTTTGACTAGGTTGCTCTCCGTATAGCCGAGCAGTTGGTTGAGCGAGGTTGGAAGCGGCGCGTACAGGCAGGGGGGCTTGTTGACCACAAAGGACTGGTAGTAGTTCTGCAGGTAGTTGACGGCCGTGTGCTGCGGAGAGGCGATGTGGATGCACATAGTCACGCAGTCGACTAGCTCGTCGACCGTGGACATGGTTGGGAAGGACTTGAGGTTGGCGCCGCCGTCCTTGGCGGACTTGCGCATCTCTTCGGACCAGTTCTGGAGAGCTTCGTCTTCCTTGACCTGGGTGTCGGCATTGGGTCCCTTATACCGAAGGGAGAGCATCTCCGCCACGTAATTCCGAATCTTGTACCACATGCTGTGAATGCATCGGGCATAGGCGTAGTTATGGAATTTTCGGGCGTTGAGGTGCTCTGGTGGGAAGCCTCGACGGCGGAGGTCAGTCGGGACGTACTGGGCTTTGAAATCAAAGTTCTCGTACTCATACTGGATGAATTTGAAAGCCTGATTGTCTTCGAATCCGATAAGCTTCACGATCACGTGCGGCACAAGCGTATCTCGAGCTGCAGCGTTGAGTGACAGAGTCTTCTGCCAGTGTGGATACAGGAGTCGGAAGACTAGATGGTCGGGCGGCAATTGCCGGTTTGCGGCGACGATGACTGACTCCTCGACCAAATGCGTGTTTGTCAGGTGGACTGTGACCTCGTGTCGAAGCCAATCGCTACTTTGTACACATGTCTTGGCTACATCACGTCAGTCAGCGCGTTTGCCCTAGTTAGCTGTCTACTCACCGTAGCGCCAACCCCAGTCGTGGGCTTCATCAACCGTCTTGCCGTCCTTGTCGGCCTCTGCATCGAGCGACCTGAGGTTTGGATCACGCTTGATAAGCTCGCGATTGTAGATTGTCACGGACTTGTCGGCACTGCCACGCCAGTCGATGACAATGGCCAGCGGCTGAAGCGTACCAGCGTCATTGAGATAGAAGAGACACACCGAGGCACAGCCATAACGGTAGCCTTTTCGAGTTTTGGTCTTGCCGTCTTCCTTGTATGTCTCCTCATACTCACATTTGATGACAGCTGATTCGTCCATACCCGCGGCCTTACGGAAGTAGCTATAGTCCTGCATGTACAACGACTCTTTAGAGCTATAAGTAAGGGCCATGATTGTCTCCTGAGCTTTCTTATCTGCTGGATCTTTTGAGGCTTTGGTAAAATGCGCAATCCACTGCTCCGAGGCTCGTTCGATCGTGGTTGGATTTGTCCCCGTGAAATGCTGCTGCGCGAAGCGGGCATCACTATACCAGTCCTCCAGGTCACCCACGTTCGGTAGATCGAAGATGTCCTTCTGAAACCACTTTGCGCGCATCTTTCTGTTATAGTTTTCCACGTCCTGCAGCCGTACGCCAGCGTCAGGAGTACCCATCTTACCAAACCAAGCATCGGCAGCCACACCTCCCACCGCCAGCACTATCTTCGATATGAAGGTTTGAGGTACCAGAGTGGGCAAAAGCGAAGCCAGCTGCAGCAGTCGCATCTTGTTGAAGATATCGGTGGTTGAAAGGGTTGATTTCTGAACCTCGCTCGCTTCCGTCTTGGCTGCCGGCACGTTACCAGCTAGGTTGAGATGGGGAGGATAGTTATCTGATCCATCCGTAAAGGCGAAGAACTGACGCTTTTGTTGCATGGTCAGAGGCGATGGAACGGTAGGCTCGAAGTTGAAGGTGTCCATGTAGGACGAATATCTATCTAACGTTAATCAAAGGTCATGCATGTATGGATAGGCAGTCAAGCAGTGAATTGGTTGATGTAGACAAGAACAAGTAGCAGTAGAGTGACTTTCTGATATTCATCTTGGGGGGTTATTGGAGGCCCGTTGATAGGATCTATCGAAGACGGGGGTAATATCTATGACAGAAAAGACATCAAGCCGTCTTCAAACACGTTTGGTGCATTGCGCCAGCTCAATGGCCGTACCTTTTCTCGATGAGTTCATATATCTTAGTAAGGGCAAGCTGGGTTCCACGCCAGGTGCCCTCCCTGAGCGAGTCTGGCGCTTGCGCTTGCGCCTTCTCCAAAAGGTTCTCGGGATTCTGCTGAAGTGCCAACTTATCATTATCAGTGAGTTTGTCCAACTTCCTGGGCAAGATCTGTAGCTTGGCCATCTCGTTGATAAAGACGCCCGTGTCAAAAACGGGGATATGAAGGTCCTCCGGGTGGGTTGGCCACACGGTCTTTTCATGATCTTGGCCGAGGACAGCGCCGGGATTTAGGGTGATGGCCTGTGTCGTCATGGTTACAGCTCAAAATGGAAAGGAAGGCTTGACAAACGAAGACTGGGACTTGCTTCCGAGATCAAAGCTTCAAGTGTAGGAGTAAAAGCAGACTTGAGATGAGCGAGATGATGGCGATGAGGAGTCTTATATAGACAAGCGGTTTTTGAGGCCAGGCTCACGCAGCCCGAAATGGCAGCCCACAAATGTGATGGAGGCTGCATCCTCCCCGTGACAAGTGGATTGAAGAGTGCGCCAGCTCTTTTGCGAGGTCGACACTAGCCTGGCACACCACTTCGACGAGCCTATGGAGGCCACCTCAATGTTGGATGACTGTCGTATGGCTGGGTGAGAGCGGAGAGATCCATGCCAGACCTCTGTCATCGGGATGCAGCCGAAACGAATGAGTTGGCTGTTGGATTGCGCAAGCTGCGTCGGGACCAGCCACGATTTTGCTGCGCTTTAAACCCATCCTTATCACCTTTACTAGTTTCTCAATCTTTTACCATATTGTTCCGAAGAAGAGACCGACGTGCAAGTCTGCTGTGTGTGGAACTTGGCGGCTCTACCCCGCGGGGAGGAACGAATCAGCCTGGAGAGCTGCGACGCCAGCCGGGGTCTTGATCTAGGATGGCTTGCATCTTCGCCAGCTGAAAATCGCCGCAAGACTGGAAAGCGAGGGACAGCTGCGTGCAAGTCTGCCGGAGTCTAGATCTAGGATGGCTTGCATCTTCGCCAGCTGAAAACCGCTACAAGACTGGAAGCGAGGACAGCTGCTGCTTGTATCAGGCATATGTACACATAGACGACTTGATTGGAACAGAGAGTGCTGTAAAGTGATGGAAATTGCATTTGTGGTGAACATGTGCAGCTGGGCTCTTGGCCCTACCAAAAGGTTAGCTGTAACCGAGCCCGAGATGATGGGCCAGGCTCAACAGTGATCGTGGAAGGAGGACGGGCCCGCTGCATCTCTGTTTCTGGGCCGAGCCATTGAGTTGAACTTTGCGAGCATGACGGATTGAACAAGACTTTTGGTTCTTGGGCAGTACAAACAGTATAACGTGGATGACTTCATTCCATCGCTTCATGCAATATGACAGCTGAGTCTAGAGGAACGGAAGCTATTCAGGGGCACCTCACCCTAATGCCACACAACACCCTAGCGGGCCGAGCGGCTTGTTCGATTGGGATAAAGGTACGGCGCCCTCTTCAGAGGCACGCTCGTGTTACACGCACCTATGAGATACTACCTATAAGATACTGCCTGTGAGATGCGCCCTGCGAGATGCACGCCTATAAGATGCAGGCCTGTAAAATGCAGGCCTTTGAGATGCATGCCCGCGAAAGAGACACGCCCATAATATACATGCTTATGAGATACACGCCCCATGAGATACGCATGCCCATGAGATGCGCACACCCTGTGAGATGCGCCCGCCCATGAGATGAACAGTACTCGTCCTCAAGGGTAATTTTCGTTAGTTACGACGCCACCGACAGGTCGTTCGGCAAGCTCCTCGCCTGCGAATCTCATACGATTGACACGATTCTATTCTACCAATACTTTGTGTATCCTCCCTGTGCGTCAATCACAGCTTGACATCTTGTAGGCGTCTCTCGTACTAAGACTAATAGCTCATCAGCCCCGACAGCTTCCCAAGCCTCTCTTACCACACGCCTAAGCTTATCGTGCGAGGTATGATACTCTGGATAATGCCTCTTAATATAGCCCTTCATCCGATCCCATACTTTCTTAATTGGATTCAAATCAGGTGAAAATGCCGGCTAAAATATAGGGTAGATACCGCGTTCATTGAGGATCGGCTTGCGTCTCTTTGGCGGAGTATCCTGGGGCGCCCATCTTGCATGAGAATAAGCCCGGGATTCATACGTACCAACCATGAATGACGGGAACAGTATGATCTCGATAGCTTTGGCTCGAGATAGATCCTCAATCCTTTTCCCAAAAGATCCCGGGTCCTTTCAAAGACCTCGAGAATGATCCCCAAAACATCCATCCAATCTTCTTTGGAATCTTGTCAATGAGGCATTCGGACGTTAATTCCTCGCCGACCAGGGTTTACTCCACGTCTCATTTGTTCAAAGAACGCCACTCCACTTTCTGTCCAATGCCGATACTTATGTGCCCATTCAAGTCGTTCTATTTTATTCTTCTCAGATATCGACTCAGGAACGTCACCTGCCTCATCGAGTAGCTCTACAAGGTATGCAGCTCGCGAGCACTCTCCTACTCATTCTCGTGCTCCTTATCAAAGTAAGTTGCTTCTCTCCACACTCTAGCCTGTCGGCGTGTCACTCAGTAGAGATAGGGCGGAGCCGTTGCGGAGTTGTGGGGCGCAGGTTTGATATTCTTCGGGTAGATAGTTGTTACAGTTGCCAGACTTAGGGGTGACAAGCTCGAATTTCAAACAGGTTTTTGGGATACCCTCCGTATCTCCCACCGTAGAAAATGGTGCAACGTTACTTTGACTAGTTGTCGCTCGGTTTTCAACCTGGAAGCGGTCTCGCATACACTGTTCTCAAATCTGGCCGTCTTAGTTTTCACAGGTTTGGGGGTTGAAAGAAATCCTGAACAGGAGTATTCACGTCTAGTGTTTCATTCTATCGCATCGCTCTTTCGCAGAATCAATCATGCCTCGCTCAAGCTACACCATTCTGGCCCCCTCCTTTACTCTCGCACCGTCCGAGCAATCAACCTGGTCATCCTCTTCACCCAACGTCAGCACGTCCTGTTCTAAGACTGGTATGAGTATATAACCCTCCTTCGCCCTGCCCATTGCTTGTCACGTGAAACAGATACCATACTTGGTCGGGGGACCATACCAGAGCCATCTGCGCCCCACATAGGTAAGGGGGTGGCGCTGGTTGCCCAGGCACCATCTTTCGTGTACATATATGCCCGAATCTTTCAGATAGCAGAAATGACACTCTAGTTTCTACGCAACATTGCTCATATTGTTGGTAGCGTTGGCTCCCCTACCATCATCCTATCTCACTCCAATCACCAACGTGACCTGCCTGTCTCCCACACCGCAACCCCATCTCCATCGTCTGGTGATGGTATGGAATTGCTGATCGGCGATCATGCGACTGGGATGCCGCCGACATGGCCACTTGTAACGCAGTCTTCTGAGACTCCGACAAAGCGCAGTGGGACGGCTCCGAAAATATCATACTCCGCTCCTACGAGTGGATTACAAAGGTCCCTACACAGAAATACGTGCCACTCTTGTCGGCGTCGAGCTTGACGACGGCGGTACTAACTCTGCAAGGCATCCAGGCCAGCTTCATCATATTCTCGCGCCTAAATTTTAAGTCAACATATAGATTTATCCAGGATGGCAGCAGATGTAATGTCGCCGACTTTCCTACAGCAACTAATGAAGGGGCGGGTGAGCCACTTGTCGACCTAAACCCTCACACTTCGAAACGCACCCACGCTACCGTCACCCGCATACCCATCAACGTTCTGCACTCCTCTGAGCTAGCTATTTTCACCAGTCCTCACGTCCGCTTCACCCATACAGCCCTTGCCCGCCTCCACCATGTCTGGTGGGTCCTGTTTATCATTGGCCTCCTAAGTGGCTCGGCCATCTCTACCTGTCACATGCTGTGGGGCGACCCGCGTTCATTTCCCTACGTCTCGCTCTCTCACCTAATGTTGTGCCTTATGTACTTTACTGCCTACAAGATTGCCAGAAAACAACTTTGCTGACCTTCCGACTGGAACGCTGGGCTGGGCGGGGAAAACAAGTCTAAGGACCTGGGCAATTCTGGTCTGATTGGTCTCTGCAAAGTCTTGGGGCATGAAAAGGTTCCAACTCCAACGTTGCCTTCTGGCTTATGCTAGCAGTTGGATAGTACATGGAATACGTGGCCTGAGAGCGGTTAATTCTATTTTCCAACATCTGCATACGCTTGCCCTCCAACTTTCTTATCTAACTCAATGCAATCTTGCAGTCCGCAGATGTTGAACAGACTCTTCACACCGATATGACCATTTGGCTGCGGCACTCCACGTTCTCCTTGGAGGTCGTCCAATGCGTTCCCTACACTGGTTGCCACAGCGGAAAGACATATAGCTGGAAATATTATGATTCGAAATCCGAGCTCCCTCGCTTCCTCGACCGTCATATCCGGCGTGGTTCCACCCGGAACCATATTCAAGAGTACTGGCACATTTCCCATGATTTGGCACACTTCCTTTGCTTCTTCCTTCGATTTTAGTGCTTCGAAAAAGACGATATCGACACCAATCTTAACTGCTTCCTTTAGTCGCTCCATGGCCTCATCAAAGCCGTACTTCTGTGCTGCGTCTGTGCGAGCAATGATCATCATGTCAGACTGCAGTTGATCCCTTGTATGGACGGCCGCTCTGAGTCTACTATAGTAGATTTCTCGATCGACAATCTCCTTGCCCATTAGATGTCCGCACCTCTTTTCTTGCACCTTATTGGATGTCAGCTCGGCCGATGACCGGATGAAAGGAACATTGCCTGATCTTCAATGTGCAGAGCAGCAACACCCGCGCGGGCATACTGCGCCACAGTACGAGATACCATAATGGGCCCGCCGTAACCCGTATCTGCGTCAGCGATCAAGGGCACGGATGGGTCTAGACTGGCGATCATCTCCGCATTGCCTTTCATGTCGTTAAGTGTCGCCATTCCAAGGTCTGCCCACCCTAGCCTTGACATTGACGTTCCTGCGCCGGTCTGGTAATGGAACGAGATAGTCAGTGCGGCCGTCGTCGCCTCCATGAAAAGATATAGAGCGTTGGAGGCATCGCCCATACCATATAAAGCGCATCAAAGCCCTTCGAGAGGGCTATGCGCGCGGTCAAGCCATCAAAAATGCCAGGACAGACCACAATCTTTTTGGGATCTTTCAAAAGCTCTCTTAAACGCTTCGCGCCTGTGAAAGGCGCAGAACTCATCCTTGAAATTCAGAAAATCAAGAGCCTCTCGTTAAGGAACTAATCACACCTGCGTAGAATATGCGGGGATCCAGCACCAAGAATCGGGGGAACCGCAGTCACAACAGCAGCTTGTCAGTGATGAAAGAACTCCCCGGCTGGTAGGTGGGCATGAGAGATAGAAACGATATTCTGGTCTCGATGACACAAGTGTTCTAATACAAACCGAACTCGGCCAAAATTGCAATCGCTCACTGGCCGCCTCTATCGCGCCGGCCGATGATCGGCACTCCATTGGCAACGCCGATTTTGCCGGTTGAGGACAATAAAGACGTTGCCCGCCTGACTATGAACCAGTGCGAGATGGGTACTAATGCTCATAAAAGCGATCATTTTGATCTTATGCTACTAACGTTCAATCGATTACGGATGTGTATGTCCTCCGCGTTATCCGAAATAGACCGCCCTAACGGCACTTCAGCTCCTTTACCAGGTGTCTCTTCACCTATCCCGCGCCTTTTCTTCATAACAAGGCGTGCTATATAGTTTGGCGGCCTCTGTACACTCGTTGAAAGTCGTCCAGTCCGCATTATTCAATATGGAAACCGACACCATGGCTCAAACAACGAACACGAATACGGAAGAGACAGGTTCTCCAAGCTAACTCGTTCCTCCCACAAGTATTGAACCTTCTGAAAAAGCTTCGCGGAGTTTCGGATTTCCAGACAGCGTGAAGCTGGAGGCATTGCCAGTTGTGGAGAAGCTGAGAGAGCTGGGTCTGCTTGAGGTATACGAAGAGACTGGATTCACCAGGGGCCGCCAGGATGTTCATATCGTGCGGGCGGGGATGTCGGCTGAGAAGAACTGCCGAGTGTGGGATGTGGCTGGGGCTCGCAGAGCCGGAATTTTAAGAATCGAATGGGAAAGGGTGAGCCGAGAATGAGCAATACGACAGAGCATATCTTTGGATCTCAATGGCTGATTTTGACTTTCAGGCTCTTTCGGAAAAGTAACCTCCGCTATTGTCTGTGCAGCTCCCAGTTCCAGCATGTCCGTGACTGATCCGGCGCCGTTCCTAAAGGACATGGACGCGGAGTTCTCCCAGAAATATAAGAATGCGCCTGCGCCAACCACACACTCACCGACGGCAGTCAGGTATGTTGAACCTTATGTGGGGCTGCAGGCTCCTCTTTCAAAACGAACAACAGTACCTGATGAGAGTGAATCTATTGAAGAGCCATCCTGTGAGTTGGGGAAGATTGAAAGCAAGATTGTTGTACTGGAAGACTTTATTGACACCGATGCTGTAATTGCTCTTCCTCCAATTTTCACATCAAAGTTGGACTAACACGTCTCAGCTTGCTCCCAATGAACTTCTCACCATAACCAAGACAGAAGAGGAGTTTGGCGCACACATTCTGGAGTTCACACACCCCGAGTTCCGAGACAAAGTCAAAGGCGGCCAGAAAGTCGTCGTTGCGGGGAAAGCCTTCAGTTGTGGGTCTTCGCGGGAACTCGCTATGTCGACGCTGAAAGGTAACATGTCCCCCAAAATCTTTCCTCTTGAGCGGCGGTTTCTCATTAGCCTGGCAGGTGCGGGAGTGCAAGCGGTAATCGCAAAGTCATTCGCTTGCTTCTACGAACGGAACCAGCCTAGCTTGGCTCTTCTCGGCATCGCCATGTCTGATAATGCTTTCTTCGAGGCGGTGACCGAAGGAGAGGATATAACGATCGATGTACCAACGCGGACCATTGTGGTTGGTGGTAGGAAGAACTTCAAGTTCAGGATGGCGGAGATGGAGTATAGACTGACAGTTAGCAAGGGCATATCGGAGTCCTACAAGATGTATGGGAAAGCGATTTTGGAAAAGCTCACAGAAAGCGACTTGAGAGTAGAGGTTGACACGAATGGGAAGATGGTTGATAAGCGCAGGGAGTGGCGAGAATCGTATTATAGGTTTTGCTCGGGACAGTCGTACCCTCATTGCAGCATCTTTTCGGAACACTCGGATGGAAGATGTCCCTTATCCATCTCTTAAATACGGGCCCTATATAATGCTCCAAATATGCTACTGTCTCCATTGTGATATCATCGTGAAGACCGAGATAAGGGCTCTCCAACTCTGCTTTGAACCTCAAACGTGACAAACTCCAATGGCAAGCGCCTAACCAACTCTATGGAACCATTTGAATGTGGCGCTCGTAGAACGTAAAGAGACAGACTCAAGGCGATTGTAGCAAGTGAAAACGGGGTCTCTAATACGTAAATCGTGATACAAAAGCCACTAATCTACGTAGCTGACCTCGTTACATATATCGTGCAGTTCGTAATCTCATTTTTCGGCCGCCAAACTTGAACCTCCAATCGTACAGTCCAAAACGTCCTCTTCCATTCCTTAGCTTCAGGCATAATTGATGACACCTCTGAGGGCCCAGACCTCACCGTTCCCAACCTTTCCGACGATCCCGTCAACCTCAACCTCCCCGGGCATCACCACTCTCGTCTTGCCGTCATCCCTGCGCTCCCACCACAACTCACCTCCACCCAAAGTTTTGATCTTCCCAGCTTTGCCCTCTTTCCAAGGACTAATAGGAACGACATGCGCCTCTACAAACCTCAGTATATTCTCCGCGGCTTTGTCCTCGTTTCGCGCAGCGCTGACTCCACTCTTGTCACCTGGTCTGTCCTCCCACGGCTTCCGTGGTAGCGCCGTCATAGCCGAATTCAAAGGAGCGAGAAGAGTGGTGTTTTCGGTTGGATCTTGGGATTCGAGACGCGAAGTCACAGACGAGATGTCGCGAGTGAGCCCAGCGAAGATGTTTATACTGCGGGTTTTGGGGAGGACGTCGGAAATGGTAAGGGCGCCACTAGGGTTTTCCGGGCCATCTCCACCATTGCCACCATCATCGGCCGGCAGCTGAACTCCAGGCACATCATTCATTATTGGTGCTTGGTGGTTTTTTTGTGCTTTCTCGGAGCCTCCGTTGAGGCGGAACGGCCAGTATTGTTTGACGAGAGCCAATGAGGGGCTCTTGCTGGACGCAGCCGTGCAGCTTAATGAGGCAAGAAAGCTGACGTAGATAAGAAGATGGGTTTGCATCGTGTATTTAGTTGGAGTAAACCGCAAGATATTGAAGCTGTGGTCTTGGTGCTACGAAGAATTGAAGGGAGATCACGTCGATGCGGTCATATTTCTTGGCATGAAAAATGTGCCTCCTTGAGGCTGATAAACCTTTGGTCTGGGTTGCGCACAGCCACGATTATCCAGTTGATCTATGGGACATCTTACTTCACGCCATCTCGTACTACACATCTCATGGGCTAGGTTACTCCTCGTAGAATCGGGAAGCCAGCGAGCCAATTTTCCTGGCTCTCCTTTTTGTCATTATACGGATACACAATGTCAATGAAATCCGCGGTCACTATCTTATGAACTATGTCCGTCTTTCATCTGGTGGTTCCGTATGCGGGCATGGATTGCAACCTCCCAAATTTGCTCTGATGTTCAGGGAGAAATGCGAGCAGAGTAATCAGAGTGGTGATCACGGCGAATGGCGAAACAATCCCATTGTACACCAAAACTCCGTTGCCCTTCGTACCTCTCCGTTTCTTTCTACTCTATTCTCTTTGTTTGCATTGCTTGTGGCATCTTTTACCTCTCGCTTGCCCTGCTTCAAGGCTGTCGCAGATGCCTGAGATTTCTTCGACAACCCCCCTTCCCAGCGTTCCAACAAAATATCGAAGAAACAGAGCTTGGCTAGTTCCACAATTCGGAAATCTTCCGTGTTACTTCCTGCTTCCAGCCTTCACCAGAACCTCTGCCATTCACGCCATTGTTGATATGCTAAGTGTTGCGAGTAAGCCGCGTTTCAGTTGCTACTCGCCAGTTCGTACAGGTTCAACTGGGCGGGGTCCCAGGTGGCAAGGTGCCCTCAGGCGGCAAGGCGGCCTCAGGCAGCAAGGTAGGTAGATAGATAAGCCAGTTACTTCCAACTATTCTATGTACACCTGTTTGCTGCGCGCAACACTAAGCACACGTGGCAATTCTCATACCTTAGAGAGCACATTCAGCTGGCCAGGCTGAATCGCATCCGAAAGTTGTCTTGCACTCTTCCGAATCTGTCAAAATATTTCCTAGGAAGTAACAAATGGTGGTGACTTTCTTCTCGTTCCCAACAGTAGAGTATGCCAAATTTGTCTCGTTACACCCATAACTCCGAATGAAGAATAAATATATGAGCAAGACACAGCATCCACATGTCCGCTCTTCAATTTTTTTCTCGACATGGTAAGTAATTTGCTCGAAGATCAAGACTTAATTCCGCGGCCTACGTATGCTCTCAACTCGACATGCTAGCCAATCCCCTCTAAGTTTTCTAATTCAGCCTACTCCACTTCTTCACTCTTTGCTTTCGCTTTAGGCGCCTTGCTCTTTGTCCAAAGAGAGATGCACAGTGCCCGTTCTGGGGGTCGTTTGTTCCGTCGGACCCTCTGGGACGACATCGAACTCCCACCCCTTGGCCACTGTCAGGTTTTTCCAGGAAGCGCAAATTATGCGCGGCTACTTGACCACGTAAAATGGACCGTTGTAGCTGGTGTGGTTGTGATGAGCCAGCTGCACGTGAATGGCCAAGTCGATGATAAGACTCCAGGCAGCCGGGCTCATGTGCTGAAACGGTAACTCAGGCTCGTAAAGGGTCTAAAGAAATTTGAGCTTGTTCTTTACGCAGAGGACTGGCTGTGCTTTGTTGTGCACTGCTTTCCTGACGAGGCGAAGGCTGAGAATGGGCGCAGGCTCAGCATGAGGGATCATGCCAGCCATCCTCGTATGAGTTGGGCCGTAGTGGCGTAGGGGAAACTAGGCAGAGCTCATGTATTTGGAGGCGGAGGTCAGCTGGGAGATCAGTGAATCTGAAAGATGCAATGTAAAGTATTGGGTGGAGTCCACTAATGCTCCTCCGCGAAAGGGTAGCTCGGTCTGAAGGAGTTGCGGACGAAAGCGTCATTGAACGGAGGCTGTACCGCATGGCGGGGCGGTGCTTGCAGACTTGGCGGGAGCTATGCTAGGATGGGGATTGGCACGGTCGATTCCGCCTTGTAACCTTCAAGTTCGAGTCTCTGGACTCCGCTGGAGTCATCTCCGGAGGGTCGTAAAGAGAGCAGTTGAAGAATGTGGTCGCTTCCTTGACGGTCTTCGAAAAGACTGGGGAAAGGGGACTATGCTTAGAACACCCTCCTTGGTGGGATAGACATAGAAAGTTTCATTCTAGAATGAGGATTTACAGATGGAGCCGGTCCACAAGAACGAACATCAGGTGCCCACCTCGATCTCAAGCCAAACCCCTTTCACTGTTTCTGTAAGAAGCAGACCGAGTTCGCTCTCTGAATTGGCCGACACGTCTTTGATCCTGGCATTGACTCGTATTTCATCCAAGCCCAACTTTCTGCTGCTCGTACCATCTTCATCCTCGGACCTCCAACCCAATTTCCAATGACTCGTTGATGCCGTTGGGTCGCCTTGCTGGCCTAAGCCAAAGTTTCTCCTTAGCCAGGATGAGCTAGTCCTGGACGTTGGCATGTTCGGCCTTTGTGGCGATGATGTTTGCTCATCTGGTAGTGGCTCCTCAAGTTTGTGACCTGAAGCGGCGAGTCTGCATTTCAGCTCGGATGATAATTGTTGGACTACGACGGGCTGGAGCCAGAAAGCAGCTTGGTTGTCCGGACCGTGAAGACGGACGACGATGGCATCGCGGGCGGACTCTGGCAAACCAGCAAGATCTTTGGTGCTAAGATTGGGTAGGTCTTTTAGAGTATCTGAAGGGATCAGGATGAAGGTGTTTCTTGCAACGCAATTCTGGATCTGAGTGTCAAGCAGAGGCTCGACGTAGGCTGCAAGGATATTGCGTATACGCGAGGACCTTCCCTCAGCAAGTTGAGTCTGTAAAGGTCGCCGTGGGGGTTTAGTGTCGGAGGTGCTGTAATTAGCTAACCTTGAAGACTCTTCGTAAGAAGGTACAGGGTCGTCAATATCGCGGGAGTCGTCCTTCATCTTCTCAATCTACAAAGCGACGACAATGATAGGAAAGGAAGAGGCGATGAGGTATCTCGAGGTCAGATGACAGGAGCCAGATCGAATCGGCATCTGTGGTATTATTATTATCAGTTTGAGAATGCGATTTGCATGGGGTGTCTCGTATTGGATGGCTCAGTACATTGTAGTTGGATTAGAATACGGTTGGCACCTGCCCTGCAGCGGTCGAAGTGAGGCATCGAGGCATTATCAAGCAATGAACCAGGCTTGCAGGCCCTTGGCAGATTCAAAAAGGGCGCATCGAGTCACGAGGGCATTGTGCAAGGCATATTTGAGGGGCTGTGCAGGACTTGGGCGCTCGGGCCCAAACTAAACATCAAACTATTTCGATGCCCTAAAACCTAGCTTGAATCCACTTTCATGAGATACCACCTCCCATCCTCTCTAAGGTTAGCAACAAGTAAGCAGGTAGGACCATCCTTGGTAACATAGTTAGGTAGGGATTCCATTTCGTGAGCGAGGAGATCCCTTGAAAGATGCCCTGCCTCAATGTGACAGCTCCCCACAGCGTTGCCCGCCTTTGGCTCTGTAGTTGAAGTCAAAATTCAACCGCTCAACACCTAGTCTGGGCGGTTTTTCTAAGCGAGGCTCTATTGTAGTGTTAGAATTCTTTTAATTGCTAACTGCGCCATTTTCTTCCGGCTTTGGACATAAAGGCAACTGCCTTGCCCATTTCTCCAACTTCACTCATTCTAGCAGCGGTATTGTGGGTACAACACTTAACACATCGACAATTCCATCTCTTTAACTTCATCGTCACCTCTTGACACCTACTTCCCTCCATCTATTTGCCCACCATGGTCTACGAAATTGCCGACGCTAACGAGTATCTCGTTATCACTGGATCTGGCATCGAAGATGTCAAGATTACCAAAAAGGCCTGGGTGTGGCCGTTCCAGAGATGTTCTCGCATCTCCGTTCTGCCTGACGACTACTCCAGTAAGAAGATGTCGAGAAACGTTATGCCCAGAATAAGTCGCTAATAAAAGCTTGCAGTGGACCTCCACGCGATGACGATGGAAAAGCTGCAGTTTGCGCTGCCGGCAGTCTTCACCATCGGCCCTAGCAATGACTTTGAAGCACTGAAGAAATATGCTATGCTACTCGCAAGCAAAGAGGCCAGCACAGCTCCTAAGGGCGCCATCAGACCAGGGGAAAGCAATCATGTCAGAGACATTGTCAAGGGCATCATCGAAGGTGAAACTCGAGTCATCATTTCCGGCATGACCATGGAACAGGTCTTCAAAGAGCGTAAAATGTTCAAGGACAAGGTCATCGAAAATGTGCAGCACGAGCTCGAACAGTTCGGTCTCCGTATCTACAACGCGAACGTCAAGGAATTGCGAGACGCCCCAGGATCAGAATACTTTGCATTCCTCAGCCGCAAAGCCCATGAAGGCGCATCCAACCAGGCTCGAATCGATGTCGCTGAAGCTCGCATGCGCGGTGAGATTGGAGAATCCGAGAAGAAGGGTCGCACGAAGCAAGAGATTTCCAAGATCGACGCCGATACCGCTGTCCTAGAGACGAAGCGCAAGAGCGAGAAAGCCAAGGCCGATGCCGAACTTACGACCAAGCAGACCGAGCTCGACAGAGACATTCAACTCGCCCAAATTGCCGCCCGTCGCCAAGCTGAGATGCGAGATGCTGAGTTGCAGAAAGGTGTCGAGCAGAAGAAGGCCGAGACCGAACTCGAACGTCTTCGAGCCACAGACGTCACCAAGTCAAAGATTTCTAGGGAAGTCGCACAACAGAAGGCAGATGCAGCATACTACACGGAGGTCAAAGGCGCAGATGGCGCTATGTACGCCCAATCCAAAGACGCCGAGATTGCCGCCTTCAGACAGACCAAGGAGGCTGAGGCGACATACTACCGCCAAGTGAAGGAGGCGGATGCGGCCTTCTATGCGCGCCAGAAGCAGGCTGAAGCTGATGTATACGCCAAGCAGAAGGTAGCTGAAGCTGATGTATACGCCAAGCAGAAGGTAGCTGAAGCTGATGCATACGCCAAGCAGAAGGAAGCTGAGGGTATCACCGCCAAAGCCAAAGCCTATGGCGCACTGGCCGATGTTCTGGGCGGCCCTCAAGGTTTGATGCAGTATCTGATGTTGGAGAACGACACCCACGTGAAGCTGGCCAAGGCCAACGGCGAGGCAATCCGTGGCCTGCAACCAAAGATCTCGGTATGGAACACAGGCGCAGGGTCTTCAAACAGCACAGATGCTATGGCACCAATTAAGAACTTGATGCAGAGCCTGCCACCACTCTTCTCGACTATTGCTGATCAAACTGGCATCACGCCACCAGGTTGGATGGCCAGAATGCCATTTCAGCAGGGAAGCGAGGACAATGTCGAACATGAGCGCCGGGTTGACAGAAAGGGCAAAGGCAAGGCTTTGACTAACGCTAGTGGTCAAAACGGAGAGAAGGATTACTTGTGAGCGGTGGTTTGTCATCGATCACGGTTGCTTATTCTCCCTTCTCTTCTTGTCTTACTAAGGGATATTCTGATTGGAGTTACGTGCTAAAGGCGCTGGCTGGCTTTTACCATAGATACCCAGGGACTCGGGGATGGCTGTCTGAACACACTCCTTTCATTGTAGATCATTAGCGTCATTATTGGCCTTTGCTTGCAGCACCCGAACATTCATTAGAATGAAAGGCTGAATTCACTGACTATTACGTTATGGAAACAAGCATGACGTGTAAGGGATATTGCTCAAAACATCGCCTAGGGGGAGCTGTCGCGAATTACAAGACTGAGGAGAAGTGTGCAAATTTCGCCGAAATTTAGATGGTATATGGAGAAACCTAAATCCCATAGAGCGGAAGATTTATGGATTTCCGAGTCAGCAAATCCAGCGAGTGTTCCAATAAGTCCAGTCAGAAGTTCCACAGGCTCAGCAAGTCCTTCACCAGATTTCACCGCGTCCTCAAAAGTTTTCACGAGGGCATTAAGCAAAGCCTACAACGTTATTAGAAGGCACACGACCATGACCGTTACAATGCTCGTGAACTGGCAAAAACATGGTTAGCGCTCTCTCAACACGATGACATTGGAATACTTGAGGAACCTACAAAGATATTAGGAGCTAAGCCTCTACATGCTAATGACGACGACGACGCCGTACTCTGCGCTGGGGTAGTAGTAGCGGCCGCCGTAGGCTGCACACTCGGCGCTGCGGTGGGTGTCGCAGCAGTGGTCACTGTCGCCGTCGGTGGCACGGTCTGAACACCCTCTTCGGCTGACGGCCATGCCCTGACATTTCCGGCCGCAGAGCAAAACCCGGTCGCCTGCAGATTCGCCGTGTAGTCGACCGTGTCGTTGATCTGAGAGAAGTAACTGACGCAAGCGTCGATGTTGTTGTCGTACCAGTCCGGGACCCAGTAGCCAAGCGCGGTGGCCGCGTCATAGCCGGCTGGGACGGAGTAGCAGCAGCAGCTCGCTTGGTCGGTTGCCGATTCCGAGTACCAGGTCGAGCTGGCGTAGCTGTTGCAGATGCTGTTTACAAGCTGGACTTGGACGCAGCTTGTCGCGAGAGGGTTGTATGTGGTTGTAGGAGTGGATGCTGTGCATGCAGGAATTCGGTGGTTAGCTTGTGTATGTCATAACGGTGCATGGGAAGCAATTAGTTGGATTGGGATGAAATGATTGCTATCTGGTATGCTAGGACGTACCACCGAAGCCAAGGCTGGATAGGAACCCGGTAATGGCAGTGAACTCGCTGATAATATCTGTAGCGATACTAAGGAGATCGAATACTTCGCTTGCACGACCCCTGCCCTCCAGCGGCGGCGGAGGCTTCTCCACTACAGATTCCTGAATAAATTCGGATGAGAGAACATGAGGGACTGGCACAAGGAAGATCACTGCCGCAAGGACACAAGACATAGATATGAAGCGCATTTTAGCAGTAGGGGTACGGTGGAGAGCACCTCATCCAATGACAGGTCGGTGTATAGCCAATATCAAAGCTTCTTGAACAAAGGTGGAGACGGAAGGCAGACAGAAGGCAAAAAGGAAGACGTTATATAAGGCTGAAAAGCAGCCTTTTGCTCGGATTTTGGTTCGTTCAGTCCTTACATGGGCCATGTTAAAGGCAAGGGCTTGTTGATTTCCATTCCGAAACTGCGGAGCAAAAATTCTGCCGAGCGAACGAGGCTTGTCAATGAATTTCTTGTCGATGCCACATCCCTGTGCAGAACGATCGCAATTGGCGGTCGTCTGCTTCAGCTGAGATCTTGCAGCTGGCAGGGCTGATGATGTACCCTTGTCGTCAACCGAACACTGGAGCCTGCTCTGGGCGCGGACATAGGCCAGAACATTGTCGTTGCAGGCCCGGATCATCTGACCGACCTGTTGCAAACGAAGTGGGGTCTTAGGAAAGGGAACTTCTGCCTCCACTCTAACAATTGGGAAAGAAAGTTCCCAGAGGCAAGGCAACGGAGGATACTGTGCGAGCGAATGTGCGTGACAAGGATCTCAGTTTTCGCGGCTTCTGACTAGAAAGGTGGGGGCCAGATCTAGCTAAATGGGAAAGTTCGATCCTGGTACAATGCAGGATGTATGGTAGGCAATCGGAGGTGCGGTCCTCCTGACAGCCAACTGCTCGCATACTCGATTTGTATTACAAGGACCACAAGGAAAAGACCCTAGAGTGTTTCTACCATTGACTTGCTTTTGACACAGCTGCTTGGAAGTTGCTGGGAAAATACGCGAGAAAAGCGAGAATAACATTGTCACTTTAACAGGGTTTGCCGACCAAAATGGTGCAGTCCCGCTTGTCAATCATGACTCAGCGCCCGAAAAGTTTGATGTCAGAAGAGCCTCACAAAGCGTTCATTTTGATTGTAGAAAGAAGTAATATGGCGCGGCTAAAGGAAAAGATTTCGTTTTGTTTGGTGGGGAGAGGTGGAAGCGGGGAGAGCAACCTAGTCGTGCCTCGCTGCCAAGGCCACTGCAAATACAAACCCCTGTGACAAATTTAAAAGTTCCGCCACCTCAGAATTATGGAGAGCTCATCCCCAGTCGAGGAGGTGCGGCTATGCGACGGATGCCTCTCCCTGCGTCTGGATATTCGCTTACTTTCGCAAGATCCCAACGAGGAGCCATCCAAACGAACCCCCATCACACTCAGTCCCGATCAATGCTCACTGTGCGGTCTCATTAGTCGGTTGCTTCGCAGGCGCCAACTAGCTGGAGAAATATCTATCTCTGAGAAGGATCTGAAGGCATTGGAAACATTTGCTACTGGGACTGCTCAGAGGAAAACGGACGCAGGACCTGGCGATGTGGTTCGACGCTTTGACGTATGTTTGGCCTCATCACCCCAAATTACGATTCTCAGGTTCTGGCCTTGTTTGTACCCAGTCCCAAGGCTCCGTCATCTTTGTGACACCAATGAAAACCTGGCTTTACCATTTCCAACCGGCCGCTTGATCGAACCTTTCGCGGACGTCCGTCTGTTCAAGCGTTGGATGAAACTGTGCTTCAGTCAACATGGCGATACCTGTGCTAGACCCCCTTGGATACAAAGCGATGACGATGTTCCACCTAATTTCCGGCTTATCGACCTACAAGCAGGCTGCGTTGTCGAAGCGACTGTCAAAGTGCCATATTTTGCACTCAGTTATGTTTGGGGGCCTTCCGAGAATGATTTTCGCGCAACATCAGCGAATATCAATGACCTAAAGAAACGCCATAGTCTCACCCAAGTAGACCTACCCCGGACAATCCTTGACGTTATGAAACTTGTCTCTGATCTTGGCGGCAAGTATCTGTGGATTGATAGGCTTACCATTTTGCAGGACGATGAGGTTGATAAATCTCTTCAAATTCCACGGATGGACTCCATCTATTCCTTGGCGGAACTGACTATAATTGCAGCCAGCGGCTCAAGCGCACATGACGGGGTCGCAGGGCTGTCCACGCCGCGCAAGCTTAATCAGGATACTTGCCGAGTCTCGCCCAAAGTCGCCTTGATGACCTTTCCTACCGAGAATGCATATTCTAGCTGTACCTACAGCCGCCGCGGTTGGACGTTGCAAGAACGGTTGCTTTCTCGACGAGCCCTAATGTTCACCGAAGGTCAAGCATTCTGGTCGTGCCATTGTGCGGATTGGACGGAACGGCTCAGTCTCGAACCTTGCAGCCCAGGCATGGAAATCAGTCCGTGGGTGGTTCCTCGAATCCATTTGGGCAACTATGAACGTGTCCCCGAGTATTCTCGTGATTTCAACCGCCAGCAGTACAACATGCTTCCACGCTTTTACGCTCTGAAGGATTTTTCGAATGAATCTGATACGCTGGATGCGATCACCGGACTTCTTCGAAGAATAGCTCACCTCACTGGGGACGAATTCTACTGGGGGCATATAATATCTGGGTTCTTTGGCCAGTCCCTGGGCTGGACAAAAACGAGACTTGATCTCAAACGAAGAACAGCCATGTGCCCTCTTCGCGGTACATGGACTTCATATTCCGTGCGGTTCCCAAGCTGGTCTTGGCTCGGTTGGAAGGCGTCGATCAAATATGTCCTCAGCCCACACCTTATCGCCCTTCCGAATGCAAAATTGAACCCGGAGATAGACTTTTTTCACTTGGATACTGATGGAAGAATAAAACGCCTCGTGCCGCCCGTTGCTGGCACGGAGTGCAGCGCGGTTGATCGCTCCATGCTTTTGCAGGACGGTGCTTCCGGGAGCTGGAAGGGTGAAGCAAAGATGGTGAACAACTTTCCCCAAGATATGCCTTTCAGGGATTCCAGTCGGCTCGTTTTCTGGACGAGTCACGCAGAGCTTTCCATCAAGGCTGAAGGGAAAGTTCGTCTAGGCTACGTCCGCCTAAACATCAACTCTCCTCTTGGTGTAACCGTCGGACACATCGCCGAGTTGACTTTAGCTTCTGATCATGGAAGTGCTTGGCCGTTCATCAAATATGACGAGGCAGCATTGCAATCCTTCATTGTAATCGCTCGCAAGCACAAAATGGAAAATTGCCAAGGTTCGAAGGTGTTATTCGCACAGCCAACACTAGAAGTGATGTGGATCAAATGGGAAGATGCGGAGAGAAAGACTGCTTCGAGAATATCGGTTGGTGAAGTAGACGAGCAAGCTTGGATCGCTGTCAAGAGGGATTGGAGACTTGTTATCCTGCAGTGATTTCAGAACCTTAGGATCATGGACAATCGTTTTGATCGAATAGCATTTCGCAGTAGACTGATGGGTCACCTATCTCAAAGCACAAAGGGAGAAGCACAAAATGCGATTGGCGCAACATGTTCTCTGGAAGTCGTTCTGTCATTGTTCTCAAAATTCCCGGCCTGCCAGAGAAATCATTGCTGACTATAGGGTGTCTCTACATTTCCTACAGCGCCTGCTGTCCTTTGCTGTCCCTTTCACACTCCTCACTGACACCCTTCGGGCTACAGCGCAAACATATGACTTCACCTAACATCCGCTACATTCAAACTACCCTCGGAAACTTACGCTTCGCAGCACCAATCCTACCCTTAGGACGAAACCTAATTATCCAGGATGGCAGCGTTGGTACAATTTGTCCGCAAGCCATACCAGCCTGGCAACCAATTGGCCTGGAGTTCACCGCTGCATGGGCGGCTGATAGGCTACCTTTCAACTACACTGCTGCGGTAGTATCCTAGCCAACGCTGCCCCTGCATCGCCCGACCTATGAGTTAACTCTTCACCGGTTAATCAGTGATGCTCTCTTGAACTTTCCGATAGTGCCTTGCCGACATGGCTGACATGTTTCCGGGCGGCGGTTATGCCTTTGGGACCAAGGACTGACCAAGGACTGACCAAGGTCTAACCAAGGGCCTCTGGGGCAACACAGTAGCACTCATCGCAATGGAAGCACTGGAATAACATGTGTGGTCGTGAACTATTGACTTGGCACCTTTGGATTTATTGTGGGTTCAACGATACGGTCCAACGGGACGGCGAATTCGGGACAGTAAGACCAGGGGCTGGCTCTTGAAATGGGCAGACGCACATCTCCAAGTTCGGTGGAGACCCTACTCATGTTAGCATCATAGGGGAGTCTGCTGGGGGGAGGAGGCTCATTGATGCTAAATCACTACCTGCGGAGGGTTAAAGCCGGCCCCATTTCAACGGGCAGTCCCGTTGTCTCCCCGATTCATTCCAATCTCCAGCAATCAAGAGCAAGAGAATACTTTCCAGGAATTCCTTTACACCATTGAAGGTTAGCATATTGCAAGGGACTCGCAAACTAAACTCTAGTACCCTCATCGCGGCCAATTACCCGGCAAATCCTTAATGTGTCAACTTTGTCTACGGTCCGGTAGTGGACAGTACATTCGCAGTGCAGCAGGGTGTGGAAGGAAGACGCGTGAGACTTGATCGGATAGGATTGGGTTGGGGATATTTCGAAGTTGGAAGTGCTGAAAGACGAGGCCATGGGGGAAGGCACAACGTTTGACAGATATATAGTCCTCTGGCATACTTGATACAAGCCCTAAGAACAGGCATACCCGCCCCCGATCCCCTATCGCACAACCTTCGCCCTCTCCGTTCTACACCCTCGCAATTTCAAAGCAAAAAAGGACGTTTCCGAGCAGTTAGGGGATGGGGGCATAGCCAAGCGCCTCTGGGCCTAAACCCTCCCTGTCCAGTCCCCTCAAATCCGCTCAGGTGCCGTTGGCCACTTTGTAAGCACCCGTCAAGGGTCTCGCCCGACTGTCGCTGCCTTATGTGCCATTACGAATAAAAGAATTCGCTTGCCGCTCATGGCGGGATGAGTCATGTCAGCTGCAGTGTCGTAACTCCGGACGCCAAGCTTGGACTTGTATGACTATGACACTGTTGATAATGACGATAGTTGGCCTATTCCCGACCACACCGATTACGATGTGCACGAATGGGTTGACGCCGAGGAGGCTGCAGGTATCACGCCGGAGACTACACCAAGTCTTTCTGTTGGCCAGTGTTATTGAATGGACCGGAATGGACACCGGCAGGCTGAAGAGGGTGGGTGGCCATGACGAGGGCAAGGAGAAATCGTATTCGAAGGAAGGTTCCCTCCCAACACGGGCGAGTAATCGAGCATTGCAGCTGAGAAATGCTTCGGAAGGAAGAGGGCGAAACGTTCCAGAGAGGTCGTGTAAGGCTGGGACCCATCGTACTTGGCTAGATAGAGATCGTTCAGGATATAGTCCTTCACACGCCGTATAGTTAGCGCTGATCTCCCAGATGGGGCGGTGAGAAAGTGAGATGGGAAGGGCGTCGGTATTTAGAGTTGAGCACCCATCCATAAAGGTAAACTTATCTGGATACTAGGACCTAACGTCCTGCAGGCGGCGACATCCTTGTCATTTGTGGTTTTGAGATCTGTAAGGAGGACATCCTCATAGGTATTATACGCGGCCAAAGCTTGAACATCCTTTGTGAAAGACCCTTGCAGCAGGAGCTTGCTAGGGATGCCAGTTGCGCTGCATTCCAACCTCCCGCAAAATAAAGCTTTGAAAGCAGCGATGGATTCTCAACATCCCATATCGCGCATCATCCGCGCCCCTTTCAGCCCCCTTAAAGATGTCCTTGTCCACGTTGAACGGATAAGCGATTAGGAGAATCGTGCGGCGCTGCTCGGAAATGTAGGTGTGGGAGCGCTGTCTAAAAGCATTTGTGCTGGTTTTGTGCGATGGGGTTCGGAGTGTGTGCCTTTGAAATTGGTGCTGTGTTTGAGAATTCGGAGACGGATAGGCAGGCTTCTGTGGTGGGTGTTGAGATAGAGCGGCCGTGTAAGAGAGCTTAGAACGCCAAGTCACGTTCCCTCATCTGCGATCCTAGCGATGCCCATTAAATTTGCCAAATACCGCGTCTGTCATGAACAGCAAAGCCACTTAGGGGCTGCCATCTTCCAGAAAGGTGCAGGTTGGCTTTCAAGCATGTGCACCCAGGTGTGGAGATTCCCGTCGCAGGGTGACTTCATCAGACATTGAGGTCCATCGTAAAGGACGTGGAACTCCCGTTTCAGCGATAGCAAATTAATGCTGGCTAAAACCTGGTCGGGCTTGCTTGCACATATCGACCATGTGCTAGCTGGTTAGCGCGTAAGAGTGTTCCTGTCAAGGCCGTTCTTTTGCAAATTGGGCCGCCCATCCTATTGTAAAGAAGTAGCAAGGGAAATGCGAAACGTTTCTGATTGGCCTTCTCAATAGCTGTCTGCTTTCCCGCCCAGTCATATCTTTCTGGAATCACTAAGGGCATGCCGTCAGAATACAGTGAGTATCCTTCTCTAAAACGCCAAACTCCTTCATGCCTTAGCCAAGCCTCTGGCCTTCCCCTCTCAACACCATGCTGCAAACCAGTAACATATTTACACAAAGAACCCTTCTCGTCTCATTAATACAGCCCAGCAATCTGGGCATCATTTTCGCTCATCATGATACTTGCTGCGTACATGCCTCGATCTCTTTTCTGGTGGTGCACGCCCGTCTCCTTGAACCATGCCATGTTCAGATCTCCTTGGAAGATTGCTCGACTCCCATTGCCATTGGCATTGAAGTCGATTCCGCCAGGATTCTGCACATGCGCGGCTGTGTCACCGGTCACCAGTAGCGGCTTCGGATTCCTCATGTATGGGCCAGTGAGAGTCTTGGAGGTGGCATATTCGATCCTGTACCTGGATAATTTGAAACAACCGGCGTTGTAAAACAAGAAGTAAAGACGGCTATCAGGGATAAAAACCAGAGCAGGTGCTTCAATGTTCGGTCCGTCTGCTGGGATATTGTGCAGCAGCTCAACTGGGTCACCGATTAGTGTATAGCCATTGCTGGACGAGACCCGTTGCAGCATTATTGGTGTTGGAACGATAGGTCGATTGGAATTCTTGCAGGCTCCACCGTGCCCTATGGAATTGCCGTCCACTTTGTAGACGACGTAGCGAGCTGCGTCACTGCTGTTGATGTCAACGAATCCGTCCGGGTCAATAGCGCCGCCTTTCGAGTGGTCGCAGGCAATTGTTCCATTTAGCGCAGTATAAGGTCCGGCTATCGTTTCGGATATTGCTGCGCCAACGCAATGCTGGCGAGGGTTCGACTTGGTCGTAGCAGAGTAGTAGATGACGAATGAACCGTCGGGCAACTGGTTTGCGTCTGGAGACCAAACATGGCCTGGGTTGGTTGCCCAGGGTGCGAGAGTAGGAAGTGCATCGTGGCCTTTGATTACGGTCCAGGTTGAAAAGTCGGAAGATGTGGCCATCTGAACATTGATATTTGGTGGATTGCCATTGGCGCCGGCGAAAGCATACCAGGTCTCATCAACCTGGATCAGCGAGGGATCTTGGAAGTTCGTGCTAATTACAGGGCCGTTGAAATGTGGAGTTGGAGTTGCGAAGATGGGAGCTACTTGTAGGGGTAGAAGGAAGGCAAGTAGCGTTGTAGGTAGAGTATTAGGATACATCTTGCGTCAAAAGAGCGTGTGGGACTAATGATGCCTCGTTAGTTCATGACAGAAAGTAAGGAAAGGCAGGGAGAAAAGTTGGATCTTGAGGCCGTAATGAAAACATCTTCGAGGAAATCCATCCTTTCGGCAGATTCGGCCCACTGGGTAGCTGACGCAGCTAGTGACCGCTCCAGGGGGCCTTGATTGGCTGGAAGGATGGTAAGTTTAATTCCGCAAAATGTGATGGAACAATGGGAGGGTAAGCTTCGAGCACCTGCTTTCCTTTTTGCACTTTCTTTCCGCTCGCTTCCAGGGTCCACTCAAGAAGAGCCGGAGACCCTTTTAACCCCGCGAGGGCCGCGAAGCTTAGCGAAGGCTTAACTATAACTTTCCTCAATGGGGAAGGGATTTCTGAGGGGTAAACGCAGACTACGCTTTTAGCCTAATCTCCTTGTGTTGCTTCCACTTAGCTTTCAAGTCTCTAAGAGAAGCTGAAGGCTTCTGAAAGAGCTGTCAACCTCGTTCTGATTCGACCTTCTTCACCGGTCCTTTATCTTCCGGCCTCTTTATGGCTTCATGCCACTTCTTGATATCCTCCGTCTGTGAAGTGGCTGTTATGGTGCTAGCGATGCACCACACTTGTTGCGAAACCCAAACTGCTTGTGCGGCCTTGGGGCACTTGGCGCACACAGGGTTGTCTTTTGTATCTAGTGGCCCTGCTTCATCTTCTTTCTTCTTTAGATTTGACTTCTTCGCTTAATGACACCTCTATTGATTCGTTCTAGACTGGTCTCTTAGAGCACTCGTTGTTTCATTGATTGAGCTTGCTAACCAGAGCTGCACCAGTACTCACTTACTTTCCGGACGCCAAGTACCTCTTCTAGACATACCAGGCTGGGCCTTCTCCAGTCGAGAACACGTTCGAGGTAGCACGCAAGAGGATTAAGAACACCGAACAAGCGCTGCAATCTTTCTGGGAGACATGTGGACACTGTTGCAAGAGATAGCAGAGGACTTTGTAGAGGCATTTCGCAAGCCTTTTTGATCTGAGTCGAGGCTCTGGTCTGTGAAATAATGAAGTGTCATTACTCAATGCAGACACAAGATGACACCAGCTAACTCTACAGATAGCTGGTACAAGACACGGTCTATACCATTCAACTTGCACAGGAGCAGTCAAGAAGTCTCGCCGGGAGCCCGGAGCGCACAGCTTTTCCTTGCAATGCTGTATCTCAAATCCGGCCGACGAAGAAAGTGGTCCGTGATAGAAGCGCTAACTCCTTCAACTATTCCCCACCCAAATTTACTCTCTTTTCGCTATCTGATGTCATCGAATGACAACAAGCAACGCCCTTGGCTATTAAAGGAGCATCATGCTCGACATGAACGCTTACTTACCCTCCCTCGAGTCCTGGCAAAGGCCATCCGAAATGGGCGCGCGTTATGCCTGCATCAGAGCCCTATGCACCACTATTTCCGTCCATGTCACAACCCACTCCCTCAATGTCGTTCATTACATGTCATCCCCATGTAGAGTTTACTTAGAAAGAGTGTCATTTTTCGGTTTGACGTATATCATGCCAACAAACTCATGTAAAACGACAGTTTGAGGGTATCTGTTCTACGCTCGCTGTGTCCAGGATAATTCTCCGACAATCCTGCTCCAACGCCACGCTTCCTGATTCTCCTGCTATTTTCGCGCTGCCTGCTTGGGCCCACGGGGTGGAGGCCGAAAAGCAACAAGTACGAATATATTGACCCCTCTTCACAAGAGTTCAGTCAGATCCGGCGTTTTCACAGTTTCGGTGCACCATCGTCCACACTCTCTTCCGCCTTTCTCTTCCCAGTGACCGGCGAAGTCAGCTCCTTCGCCATATCATGCACCTCTGCCTCCAAGGCAGCAGTCTCTGCATGTGGGTCATACATCTTGCATCGAATGTAGTCGTCCAGCTCTTGATCATTGATCTCTCGCAGATGGTGTATCCTGTCCACGTTGTCCTTCTGCGCGGCACGGATCACAAACCGCGCCACCACAACACTGACCTCCCGAATGCGCGTGATGTCTGGATAAAGTAGCGCCATTTCCTTCTCCTCCTCGGTCAAAATGGTAGGAATCGCTTCCCCAGACGCGAAAATCATGCCAGAGGTCACCTTGACGGCTTTGCTAAGAATGGTGCCCAGCCCTATGCCGGGGAAGACGTACATGTTGTTGCCCTGGCCTGGATGGTACATCTTGTTCTTGTAACGGAATGGCTGGAAAGGGGAGCCGGAGGCGAAGAGCGCCCGGCCGTCGGTGTGTGTGACAGCTTCTTCGAAGGTACATTCGGACTTGGAGGAGGGATTGGAGAGTGGGAAGATGATGGGGCGCTGGTTCCAGGCAGCCATCTTTTGCAGAATCTTGGGCGTGAATGCTCCGCCAATTGTGCTGAGACCCATAAGGATGGTAGGTTTGACGTACTCAATCACTTCTTCGAGCTTCTTGAATTGTTGGCCCTTGTTGTCATGGCGCGAGAAATAGATTTTATGTTCGGCCAGTTTGTCACCGCGATCAGAGGTCACGAGACCTTTGCTATCGACAAGGTAGAAGCAAGAGCGTGCTTCCTCCTCGGTGAGGCCCTCGGAGACGAAATAGTCGACGATCTGCTTGGCTACACCCACCCCGGCGGAGCCTGAGCCGAGGAAGACAGCGCGGTGGTCCTTGGGAGCTGTGCCGCTTTGCTTGATGGCCCCAATAATGCCGCCCATGATGACTGCTCCGGTGCCTTGGATGTCGTCGTTGAACATGGCATAGTCTTCGCGATAGCGCTCTAGCGAAGGGAAAGGGTTCTTCCAATCTTCAAACTGAATAACGATATCTGGCCAGCGGTCCTTCAACGCTGCCATCAATTCGTCGAGGTACTCTTTCTCCTCTTGTTCCGAGACTTTGTCGCGTCGACTGCCCATATACAAGGGATCTTTTTGGAAAGCTTGATTGCTTGTGCCGAGATCGATGGTCAGGGGCAAAGTGTGCTCAGGCCGGATACCAGCGCACCCCGTATACAGTGCTAGTTTCCCGATTGGAATGCCCATACCATTGATGCCAAGGTCACCGAGGCCGAGGATTCGGGAACCGTCAGTGACAACGGTAATCTCAACATTAGGCTCCGGCCAATTCTTGATGACATTCGCAATATGGCCACGATCTTCGAAGCTGAGGTACATGCCCTCTGCTTGCTGATAGATCTCGGACCATCTTTGACAGGCTTCGCCGACGACTGGAGTATAGACCAGAGGAGTCAATTCCTAGAAAGGATTAGCTTGAGGCGAAAGGACCGGACACGCAAGCAGTTGCCGAGGTAGGAAGCCAAAGCAACTTTGGGGGGTTAGGTCCCGCCGTAAAATGCTTTATCCGGTGCATTCAATTGGGGTCTGGAAGAGATTGACTATTTGCTCACCGTGAAATGATCCACCAGCAAGCGATAGAAGAGATGAACGTTGTTCTTTCTCAACGCGCTCAAATACAAGAACCGCTCTATGTCTGTCGTCTTGAGAGCAAGTTGTGCTAAGCCTATTTATCGTCAATCCTGCAAAAATTTTTTCCAACATGTTCCTGAGACAAACATCTTTTTTTCTGTTCTTCATATGACTCGACTCGAGGTGGTGTCAGACCATACGTCTGCAGATACTTCCGGACGGGTGTAGGGAGGGAGGTATCGAAGTGAGCACTGGAGGTTTTGTTAGACTTGCCGTTTGCAAAGGTCAGGACGACAATCTTACGTTGGGTTGGGAACATGTGCCACAGAATGACTATGTTGGGTGCGTTTGTGACGATGGGCAAGAGGGCTGCCCATGGTGGTATGGTCGCCGTTGGCTTTAGGAGTGATTGATGCCATAGTTGCTAATTGGAATTTTTGGGGAAAGAGACGAATAACTGTTGTGCGGAGTGGAAGCATTTGGGCGCAGGCGAGGCAGCTTTAGTAGTGTCGCTAAAGGATGCTTTCAAGTGGTCATAAGCTGATCGGACCCGACCGGAGGTAGTACACTCGGGGGGCGGCGCAGTGGGCAGCGGAGCTGGAGACTGAAGGATTACTCTACACAATGAGGCCGGATAGAAGTTGTGATGATTGAAGCGGCAGGAATAACATGCTCAAATACTGTCTACTATCACACAGACACAGCAAACTGTTATTCTATCTCGCTTTTACGGGAGAATTGTTGATGAAACACAACGGGACTCTACGAGAATTGTGCCTGCAGATTAATTTTCTAGTTGAAATGCTTAACGATTTGGAGATCACAAATCGGGGAATAAGCTCGAGTAAGTTCCACGGAAGCCCTCCCCCATAAGGCCTTAGGTTGAAACGCTAAGATCGATTATCCTCGTTCGGTGTCCGGGGGGAGCTGCAAGGCTAGAGTGAGGCCCGGCTGACAGGCAAATGCGTTTCCGGCCGGAAGCCTTCTTGGAAAAGTGGCCCAAAAGTTCCAGACTCGGGTCAGCATGTTCATCGTTAAAGTGTTGAATAGTTTTGGGGGGTTACGCCGAAATGCTTTATACACCAGAAGGCAGATATATGTCATGTCCCTTGTATTGGCTGGTGCGAATGAAAATGCATCGACCTGTCTTCCAGAGAAACTCCAGATCGAAGACATGACGTAGGTATTACTCC